>Ga0316206_1000424_pt1 | contig 59161 bp, 52 predicted proteins | sample 6monthpyrite_MG_FD_204942 | JGI IMG/M metagenome (GOLD analysis project Ga0316206, IMG submission 204942) | Microbial mat bacterial communities from mineral coupon in-situ incubated in ocean water Damariscotta River, Maine, United States -... | ecosystem: Environmental > Aquatic > Marine >...
CATCGTACTTCAATACCCAAGATTCACCTGATAGCAATCGCGATTTGTGTGTCATTCGTTTTCTTTTTGGAATGCCTTTTTTATTTTTTTTCTTTGCCATACTTCACTATTATATTTTGGGTCTAACAAGCTACTGACTAGTTCTGTTTAGTTATAGCCCCATTTTGCTTGAGACTCAAGAATACCCTTTTCAGCTTGCATTTCCCTTCTGGATAACACACAATTTAGAGTGATAAACAGATATGGGTAAAATTCATGCAAAAATTACCGGGTGATTTAAATCGAAATTTTACTCAATACCTCGTTGATAGGAAATTACCAAAGCCAGATCAATATTTTTTCACAAAGTGGCTTCGGTATTATTGGGATTTTTGTTACAAATACCACCATGATCCTTTTTTGCCCCCCAGTTTGCGTTTGTTTTTGGGCAAACTGCAGGAAAAAAAGCAATCCATTGAACAACAAAATCAGGCTCGGTTGGCTATTAACTTGCTTTATGAGATGAATTCACGTTCACCCACACCCAGTAAACAAAACACCGTAGCAATTAAAACTAATTCTTATCAAATCCAGAATAATAACAAAAAAGCTGATAATGATTCAGCTGTTAAGGCCAGTGACAAATCGGATCATAAAATCGCAACTCATGATTCAGCACAAGTATCTGGTACGCCGCAATTGAAACCAGAGCCTGCTCGACAGAATCCTCCTGAATCCTCAGGACAAAGCTGGATTCCTGTTTTTGAACAGTTGGAAAATGAGATAAAACGACGTCATTATTCCCCAAAAACATTTAAAGCTTATCGAACCTGGACTCGCCAGTTTCAGGGATATACTAAAAGCAAATATTGTCAGCATTTATGCCAACAGGATGTCATTGATTTTTTGACCTGGTTAGCTGTTGAAAGGAAGGTCTCTGCTTCCAGCCAAAATCAGGCATTTAATGCCTTGCTCTTTTTATTCAAGCAGATATTGAAAAAGGAATTTGGTGAAATCAAAGGGGTAACACGAGCAAAACGCAAGCCTTATATTCCGGTTGTTTTGTCACGGGATGAAATTAACCTGATACTTGATCATTTAGATGCGCCCGTCAATTTAGTTGTCAAATTATTGTATGGCTGCGGCTTGAGGATTTCTGAGGGGTTGAATCTTCGTATACATAACTTTAATTTTGATACAGGCATTCTGACCATACATGATGGGAAGGGAAAAAAAGACAGAACGGTTCCTATTCCACAAAGTATTGTTCCTGAGTTGCAGGGACAGCTGCAAAAGACAACCGTGCTTTATGAAGCTGATTTAAAAGCTAATTTTGCAGGAACATTTTTACCTGATCAATTAGAAACAAAATACAAAAATGCACCAAAAGAATATATCTGGCAATGGTTTTTTCCGGCACCAACACTTACCCTGGTTGCTGAAAAGATGGAATACAGACGCTATCATCTTCATGAAACAGTCGTTCAAAAGGCCATCAAAAAAGCGGTCAATTCAGCCCATATCATGAAGCGGGCATCCTCTCATACCTTCAGACATTCATTTGCCAGTCATCTTTTGCAGGAGAATTATGATATACGCACAATTCAGGAACTACTTGGACATAGTGATATCAGAACAACCATGAAATACACTCATACTTTACAGAGCAGAACGATTAAGCAGGCAAAGAGTCCACTGGATTTTACATCTGACAGAGAGAAAGGGGGCTAAGTATCATATTGATTGATATTAATTTCGCATATTCAATAAACCATAAAACTCAAAGATTCAACAGTCAATATGGACTTACCCCCTTTGATTCAAAAACTGCAAGTCACAGGAGGAGGACATGAAGATGCGCGCCATCTATCCCACCCGCTAATCCCTATTGTTATTTCCCACTTTACCATCGTAAAAAAGCCCACTTTCCTACCAAATTCTCATCATAAACTCTTCGCTCTCTTATAACGAGAATTTGACAAAAAAAATTTCTCCGGTGAATTTTGAAATTTTTGGCGGGCTGATTTTTTTTCTCCGTTTGTTTAAATTAACCGCATGAAAAAATTCTTTGAAGATATTCACGCCATTGATATCCAGGACATCCATCAAATATCCATCGTCAAATAACTGGCAGCATCCACACCCCATTCAAAAGCGCATCACTCTATACTCGTAGCGTTTGATATTTAGGTGTTGAGTGCGACGCATATTTTTGTCCTGGCCAGGCGAAACGACAAGTCATAGCCTAAGCTATGGCGCGAAGTTTCAACGCCGCCAGGGCGAAAATAGGCCAGCAATAAAGCCTAAATATCAGACGCTACGAGTATATCCAACACCAAACAGTAATAATAACTGAAACAAAAAAGGAGAGGGAGAAAAATCACCCTAATCCAACGCCGGAAACGGCCCCATATAACCTACATACGATTCAGTATCATCAATACTCATCGCTTTATCTTTGTCGGTCTCGCCATAAGGGTGTTGCACAACCACCGTCATATAACCAAACCCATTGATATTGGTGTGCCAGAAAGGTGAAGTCACTTCGGCACCGTAAGGCGCACTGAATACCCGCGTTAGTTTTTTGCTGTTAACATCATACGCCCATATTTTGTCGACTTGATTATCTTTGGTATCTTCACCCACCATCAATATCCCGTATTTTGGCAAATAAGTGATATTGTCCGGCATAGCAATGGCATTGACATTACAAGCATTGCCCGCCAGCGGTGTGCCGCTATAGTCAACCGCTTGGCCAACCAATTCTTGATACATATTGCCCACCACAAAACCACTGTCTATGCGCTTACCATCGATATCTATTTGGCCTTCCATAATATCTAGTGCATATACAGCACCACACATATTATTAGTCAGGCGTATATCGTTATTACCACCAAAATCATACTGAGCATTGCCCGGAGTATCTGGACTAGCGGCTTGCCCCTCCACCCGAAAGTCTTCCATGCCTTTCTCGATCTGACTCATGGCAATATATAATTGGCGTTGATCGGGATTATAGGTAATGCCTTCTTCTTTATTAAACTCAGTGGTAGCGCCTCGGTAGGCTGCATACAACCGAGTCTCCAAGCGGGAGGCATATTTCGATTGCCCTGGGCGCAATTGTATGCACATAGCGCCTTCATCACCGCTATTGACTGAGGCAAAGGCCGTTGGGCATTGACCGTTGGGCTGTCTATCTGCTTTTTTCCATAGACTGTCAAAAGTAAACGACATATCATGGAGCTTGGCTTCGATTTCCTGATTCGTCGCATGTCCAAGATTAATCCAAAATAACGAAGCACTGCCCGCCCCTTGATTATTTTCCTGAACCCATTTCGCGGCATATAAAGTGCCCGCACTTAAATCTCGTGCTTGATCGGCAATAAACATAAACAAACCCGTACGCGTACCATCATCACTGAGATACACCGTTTTTTCATCGGGCATGACATACGCTAACTCATGGGCAAAACGTCCCATGGCATAATGTTTAACAACTTGGGTATCACCGTCGGTGCTTATAATACTGATCTCTGGAACCCAACCATGATAATAACCAATATGCCTGGAGACCTCGGGTGTTCGTTCAATTCCGTGGTATTGAGCAATGGCTATCATTCTTTTTTCATGCCAGCCAGACGACCAGGAGGCAAAGGTGCCGTCTTCATCCATCGCGCCCATGGGCGTTTCATATTCTTCGCTACCCAGATGAGTTCCCCAGGGTGATGTCATCCCAGCACAGCCCACATAGGTACCAAACACTTTTGAAAAATCCACTGGCTTTAACGCCGCCACACTCAGTTGGCCCGTCTGTTTGTCTTGATCTAGCTTCATCACATAAGCCCCACCCACCGAACACTCAAGCTGACTAATCGCAAACAATTGCTCTTCATATTGCAGCAATGACATATGATCAGGTCCTGATTGATTACGGCAAATCAAATCATTACCTTCCGGGTCTTTTAAGGCCTCACCCTGCTTGTTTGTCAATAACCCGAAAACAAACTCCCCTTTCTTTTCACCTGTGCGCATGAGCGGTGAAAAATCGATATCATGCACTTTACCGTTAATGCTCACCTGGCGTGAGGCGTTCCAGCGGCGTTTTTGTTCATCAATTGTTGGCTCAGCAATGCCGTGAAATACTAGACTTGGTTGAGTTGAGGATTGGGCTTTACTTGCTAAGACCTCAGTTATGTCGCTGGTAACTAACACGTCATCAGCCGCTTGGCTAAGCGTTATCAAGCCAAACCAAGCGATACTGATAACGAGCCAAGAATACATCTTTAACATGGTAAATTGTTCCTTTTTTAAATAATAAAATATCGCAGCGGCTGGATTATAAATGAACTTTGTTACAAAAATAAGAAAAAAATTTATCTACATAAACCTACATTCTGGCCAATAAAATTTGCTTGATTTCTTCATCGGTCAACACAATCGGATTGGTTTTCATACTGCTGCCACGGGCATGGGCGACAATATGATCAAGATCTGATAGCTGAACGGCAAACTCACTGATTAACGGCAAACGCAGGCGCTGGGTCCAGTCTCGTAAAATATCAATCAAAGCGTGTTGCGCTTGGCCATCATCCAGTTGCAAGTTATCCTCCAATAATCGACCCATGTCTGCGTACTTTTTCAACGCCAGATGATTCGGCTGCCGTGCCTGCATCGCTGTGATGTTGATTAACGTGGCATCAGCTAATAAAGTACCACACACCACTCCATGCCCAATGGGGAAAAAAGCACCCATGGGCGAGGCTAGACCATGCACCGAACCCAAACCCACTTGGGCTAAGGTGATACCGGAAATTAATGCGGCATAAGCCATTTGTGCCTGAGCATGACGAGTCTCGCCTTCTCCCTGATACCAGGGCAGCAAACCTGCTTTGACGGCTTGTAAACCACTCCAGGCCAATCCGTCAGTGAATGGATTGGCTTTTATGGAGACATAAGACTCGATCAACTGAGTTAACGCATCCATGCCATTCGCCGCAATTAAATCTTTAGGGCAACTGCTCAACAACTCAGGATCAATCAACGCCGTATCAGCCACCAACAACTCATGACGAAACGATTTTTTGAAACCCTGTTGCTTATCCAAGACACTTAACACGGCATTTTTGGTCGCTTCACTGCCAGTACCCGCAGTAGTTGGCACCGCGATAAAAGGCACACTCGGCCCTTGGTAAGTCAATTCAGGTCCGACCCCTTCCAGATAATCCATGACCGAGTTTTTTACCCGCAACAAGCCTGCAATCGCCTTGGCAGCGTCCAGTACACTGCCTCCACCAATCCCCACCACCAGTTCGATATTGTTGTCGCTATATTGCTTGACCGCCTCATCAATCATCGCCGGTGAGGGCTCGCCAGCCACAACAAATTGCTGCCAATTTATCGAATGCTGTTGTAATGCACGAGTTAAATCCTGCCACTGCTGAGTCGCCGTTAAAAATGTGCCGCCCGTAACCAATAAAACATGATTACCATACTGTGTTATTAGTGAAGGCAACAGGTTGATTTTGCCATCACCAAACTCGATCCTTGGTAATTTAGCGATTGAAAAACCATTAAGCATAAAGAGTCACCTATTTTGTAGGATACAAGCATTGAAAAGCGATACCTTCTCGTGGACTAGCCATCCAGTCAGCCACCGTTTCACGCCAGCTTAAATAATGCGGGGTCGTTTTATGCGCTTTCGCATGCGCCTCTGTTTCGTAGGCCTCATACAAGATGAATCGTGTTGGATCGTCTTGCATTTGTAACACGTCAAAACGAAAATTGCCCGGTTCTTGAATGGAAGACTCATGATTTAACCGACTGGCCTCAATAAAATCTGCCACATGCTCTGCTTTCACATGAACGTGTACGACTGTCACTTGCATATTTCACCTCATTATTTAGTAAGCCTCCCACGAATCATATCATTGATTTCTCACTGTGTTTTAGTCTGATTTTTAGTCTTTATATTTCTTAGCTACCCCCGCCAGACTTAGATTTATTCTAAACACACATTTATCCCTTTGCTTTTGTTAACAACAAAAAGCAAGCAGAACGTTATTTAACCACTTAATCAGTTCGATAAAATATCGTGATAGGGAAAACGCTAGCATTCCAGTTCATTGATGCTATGATGCAAAAACTTAAGGTGATTTTAATCACTGAAGAACAATGCAGAATAAAAACGAATCGCTAATAATAAATACCAAATACCACGATATCGTTTTTGCTGATAACAAAAATAGAATAATTATTTTCTGTCATTACATTTAGGAGGGGGGGCTGTATTATGCCTTATCAATTGCTTGAAAAAGTCGACGACGCACTCGACCAACACGCCAAAGAATTACCATCGAATAGCGTCACATTCCAATCGATCATTCGCGAAGATACATTTGGTGAGATTGCCTCATATGCACGTAGCGAAGGATTTTGTCAATTAGCGTCGTTACTCGAAGCCGCAGAGTATGCAAGTTTCCAGCACGCGACATAAAACAATGTTCAAATAAAATTTTTTAACGTGTCAACATGTCAGCCAATACTGGCGATGAGTGTACGACTAAATAACCAGCCATAGACCCTAATGCTGGGCGGGGTTGGGCTTTGCTCAACCCTTAAAAAATTACTGTACGACCAAGCACCTCAAACGTCAATTCACTAACAATAAGTAACCATGCCTACTTAAAAGTATAGCAAAAAAATTCACCACGCCAAGTTTTTTTACTATTAAAATACGGCCAACCAGACTCCCACCCCAAATGCTGTTTTTTTTGTACTACAATCGAGTATACAATACATAAATCAGCTTATCACAGGGACCCATCGGGTGACTCAATCTCCCCAAACAATGATTAAAAATACCTGGCAGCGGTTACACAAAAAACCTGCCGGAAAATGGTTATTTAGCCAAATAATGAATCACATGGTTCCATACTCGGGCTCCATCCGGGCAAAAGTCGTCTCACTCGCTCCCGGCCAAGTCACACTGCAACTAAAAGATAAACGAAAAATACGAAATCACTTACATTCCATTCACGCCATCGCTTTAACCAATCTTGGAGAATATTGTAGTGGCCTTGCCTTATATACCAGCATGCCTGAGCATATTCGCGGCATCGTGGTAAAACTGGAGACAGAATATTATAAAAAAGCACGCGGCACCCTCACCGCAGTGAGCCATTGCCAATGCCCTGATGTCTTATCCAACACCATCTATTTGGTTAACACAGAAATCAAAGATCAAAACCATGAACTCGTTGCCAAAACCATCACCCACTGGCGATTAAGCCCAATCAATCAATAACTGTTTAATACATCATGTCACAGGCATTTAGCAATCAATTCACCCAGCACGCCAATATTGAGTTACCGTTAATCGGTGGTGCCATGTACCCCTGCAGCAACCCGGAACTGGTCGCCGCCATATCCAATACTGGCGGCATTGGTATCGTGCAACCGGTTTCACTCACCTATGTCTATGGTTATGAATTCAGAGCTGGATTGCGTTACATAAAAACCCTCACCAACAAACCCATTGGGATGAATGTACTCATCGAGCAATCGTCAAAAACCTATCAAAACCGCATGCGTCACTGGATTGATATCGCCTTGCAAGAAGGCGTGCGTTTTTTTGTCACCTCGCTGGGTAAACCTGACTGGGTCGTTGATCGGGTACATGCAGAAAACGGTATTGTCTACCACGATGTGACAGAAAAAAAATGGGCAGAAAAAGGAATGCAAGCTGGCGTTGATGGCCTTATTGCCGTCAACAATCGTGCCGGTGGGCATGCCGGCCAACATCCCCCAGAAACCCTTTATCATACACTGACTGAATTTAACGTACCGTTGATTTGCGCAGGCGGCATTGCTGATCCGTTGGATTTTTTAGCTGCATTACAAACCGGTTATGCCGGTGTGCAAATGGGTACACGTTTTATCGCCAGCCACGAATGTCAAGTCAATGCGGCGTATAAACAAGCGATTGTGAATGCCAAATCCACTGATATTGTACTATCAGAACGTATCACGGGTGTTCCTGTCTCGGTCATAAACACCCCCTACATAACACACATGGGATTAACCGCCGGCCCTCTGGCACGCTGGATGTTGCGCGGCAAAAAACGCAAACATGTGATGCGCGCCATTTACACATTTAAATCCATGTGGCAATTAAAACGCGCATCTATTAGAGAAAACAGACAACAGGATTTTTGGCAGGCCGGAAAAAGCGTTGAGCAGATTACCAGCATAGACACGGTTGATGATATCGTGTCAAGTTTTCAAGATGCCCTTAATAAAACCAGGGCGTAGGATGGGAAGAACGAAGCGAGGCCCATCAATCATTACGGGTATCGATAGCGATTTTTTTTCGAACGCCCTTGCAAATAACTCATCGCAATTTCACGAAATGGTGTTTGAGCAACAAAGTTATTCATAAAATCGGCCACCAGTGGACGCTCTTTGTATTCCGCTAACAGCTTAATGACTTCGACGACAGTATTGTGATACTTCTGCCCAGTAGATACCGAATTTACCGGATAAAAAACCCGATTCCATAGGATCGCCAAGCTATCAATCGTACCGATTTTCACCAAGGCCGCACAAGCTGCATACCGATAGCGAGGCTCGTGCTGCATTACATTGTCAAAAAAATCGTATAAACACTGCTGAGGTTTATCAATAAAACCCATGGCATAAATCAAATCAAAACGCCGCATGCGACCATGACTGTCGGCTTCTGAATATAACGATGATCTTGCCAAATGAATAAATCGTTGGGCACGATGATCAATATACTCCCGGCACGCCAAACTCACTAAACGATCCCGTAAATTTGCTGGAGAAATGCGATCTAACATGGCATCACTATCTTCCAATTGTATCAGGAAGCCAAGATCCCTTAATGCAAAAAACTCACGATCAAGTCTAATAGTATCTACCTTCTTATAAAAATCCACAATTCTTCCGCGTGAATAGTATTCTGAAAACATTTCCATTTACCCCTCACATGTTGTCATATATGCGAATGAAATTAATGTGCAAAATCCTTATATGATATGCAATACCATGAATAATTCTTTGTTCATTAATGCATATTTCCATGTTTGAGCTTATATACTACAGAGGATTTAAGCCTACGACTTGTGAAGCAACTCACAGCTGCCCATTAATCTTTCCCCATTCCTTAAGCAAATGGAAAATAATATCCCCAAAGCCAACTAATGTTATACTTTGCAAGCCCATTATGGAGCAGGCGTACACTTACTATTAAATCAATCGGGAGGATAGTTATGAAGCTAAAATCACTTAGGGTAACTGCAATTTTGGTGTTATTAATCGCCATGCAAAGCAGCTTTGCCGCACCTGCAGGTGAGCAAACAGCACTCGCCACCATCGCCAATATTATGATTAATCTCAATCATTTCCCAAGCGCATCTGAGAAGGCTCAATTGAGGACAATCGCCAATGACGAAGCGGTATCAGCACATGAGCGTGCCATTGCCACCGCCATGGCGAATCTGCAACATTCAGCCACAGCAACCGATAAACGGAAACTCAGTAAAATTATGGAGGATGAATCCGCCCCAGCGGCAGTAAAAGAAATGGCAAGTATCATTTTTCACTTAAACCACAAGCCCAGTGGTGAAGACAAACAAAAATTAAAACAAATGTTAAAATAATGGGTTGTTTTGCACTTTTCTTTATAATCTAAATCACTTACCCAAAAAAAGTCAGAGTATACCTGTAGCGAATCATTTTTAGGCATTGAAAATGTTTGAGCGCCCACAGTGCCTAAAAATGATTCGCTACAGGTTATATAACAATCAGCACCATCAACCTAACGTTAGGATTTCAACAATCTGGTGGCGATGCTGAATTTCAATAACACCACCGATCAGATGAGCTTCTTGCGATGAATACCTGGCAAAAAATGGCGGCTGAACTGTTCGCCAAACCCAAGGGATCTTTGCTTGATCAGCATCGTGATGGACAACAAACCATTCATGTTTATCAAAATGAACAACTGCGCTGGATGCGTTTTAGTGATCAAGCGATCCAAAGTGCCATGGCCCGCCAACAACCAACACGCTTGATTCTTCCTTATACAGAAACCATGGCAGGCGCATTATTATTTAATCCTACCCCTAAAAAAATAGCTATTCTCGGCATGGGAACTGGCTCCTTATTACGCTATTTCCACCAACAATTACCCCAGTGTAAAATTTCATCCGTTGAAAAAAGTCAAATTGTGGTCGATATGGCCCACCGCTACTTTCACTTGCCTAGCGAAAACCAGCGATCCCGAATCCATGTGACCGATGCTCACCATTTCATCCAAAAGAAAAACCAGCTATTTGACATGATTTTTGTGGATTTACATGATGCCTCGACCATTCAGCCACTGTTATTAACGCCCGACTTTTACCAATCCTGTTACCAAGCCTTAAGTCACCAAGGCATCTTGGTGGTCAATCTGTTAGCCGAATCAGCAGCCAGCTTTTCCGTAGCATTCAAACTCATACGATTTATTTTTAACAAACAAGCTCTGTGTGTTACGGTCCCCGAATACCTCAATGTCATTGTAATCGCATTTAAAGAAAACAACCTAAGACTCAATGGTCAACAACTGGCACATCAAGCGCAAACTTTACAACCCCACTTTCTCATTGATTTTGATCAATTTATTCATCAGATTATCGTCACAGATGAACCGATTTTCAGTGATATGTCGTTGATTGATAAAAAATAACTTAAAGACTTAAGCTAGCTTCAGAAATGCTCAGTATACTGCTTGGTCATTAGGCTTGCTCGCTGTATTCATAAGCGATAAGACGTGTTATGATGTTTTACAAAAGTTAAACATCATAACACGACCGTCTATTTGACGAACATTCGTTCCGACGAGACAAACGATGAGATGAGGAGTTTCCGTTATGACAATAGTAAAAACAATGGCCGCTTTATTTTATAGTTATGCCATACTATTTATCGTCAGCCCTAGCACTGCCCACGCACAGCCTGCCGCTCCCGCCCTATCAGCCATGGATATTGTGCAACAATGTGACAACAAAAACCCCGGCAAAGATCAAGTCACCCAGCTCACCGTCACCATCAAAAATAAATTCGGCAAATCACGCAAAACAGTCTACTACCGATTTTGGAAAAATTTGTTTGACACTGAACAACAGCTCGACAAAATGACCCTGTTCACCGTCGCTCCACCCGAGGTCAAAAATACGGCTTTTATGCGTTATGCCTACGCTCCCGATTTGCACAAAAATGCCGATCAATGGATTTATCTACCCAACTTAAAAAAACTTCGTCGAGTGTCGATTCGTGATTTAGGCGATCGCTTCCTGGGATCGGATTTAACCTATGGAGATATCGGTATCCGGTTGCCTAGCTATGATAAACATATCTTATTAGGCAGTAAAAAATCAGGCGCAAACCAAATATTTTTGATCGAAAGCACACCTAACGAAACCGACTCCATCTACAGTCGCAAGCAAGCTGAATATGAAATGTCCAAAAACACTTGCCTAAAACGCCACATTAACTACTACGATCGTAAAGGCGCGTTACTGAAAACTCAATCCATTGACTGGCAAAAAATCGACGATGCTTGGTTATGGAAAAGAGTAGAAATCAAAAACGCACAAACCTTTGGTTCGTCCATTTTTGAAGTCAGCAAAGCCAAGGTCAATGTCGGAATTTCAGAGAAGTGGTTTACTGAACGAATGTTGAAGCGCGGTTTATAATTTTTTATAACAATCGACTTTAAATAAAAAAGGCGTGATAGATTCACGCCTTTTTTATTTAATATATTCTTACGAAAAAACCATCAGAACTTATAACCCACCTGAAAAGCAAAAGATGTTTTAGTATCTTCTGCCTTACCATCTTCGTCAGCAAACATTTTATTATCCGCCGTCACATAAGAAATTTCAGCCCGCACAAAACCATGCTTACCGACATTCATGGTTGGGGTTGCCGTCAAGGTAAAACCACTATCGAAACCATAAATACCGCTATCCCCATCACTAATATATTCCAAACGAACAGGCAAAGTAATAGTCGGTGCTAATGTAGGAACCGCATAAACAGCGATGCCAAAACCACTGTCATCGTCTGCACCCGCCGGTTTGTCATCAAAGGCGTGAAAATCAATATTCACCCCCACATCCGTGCCACTCACATTGGTACTGACGATAAGATCAATAATGTTTCGACTATTACCTTCATCAGCATCGAAATAATTAATGGCATAATCCACGCCACTGGCCGAACCACTTAAACCAACTCCAAACGCTTTCGATCCACCGGCAGCGCCATCGTTATTTGCTTCCGCGTAAACGCTAATATCACCCATGTCATAAGAAACGCGAGCCCCCGGATAATAAGCCGGTTGCGCATTCCATAAGCTACCCAAGCTGATATTGCCGTTACTATAGCTATTAGCCACCTCAAAACCCACCTTAGTGGCTAACACCCCAGCTTCGACAGTGACATTATCAACAGGCACCCAACTCAGCCAAGCATAACGTAATGTCGAATCGGCATCAGCACCTTCACCACTTGCGTTCAATACGGTTACCTGCGCGAGATTACCATAACCACCAAAAAAACCAACCTCACCGGTTTTAGGTGAGTCAGAGCCTAATTCAATGATGAAATCAGACACCACAAAATTATCTTCATTACCACTACCGGTATTATTAGAAAAAAAGTAACCAGCCGAAGCACCACCTGACAAAGTAATATCCAGGTTAGCGGATTTTACGGACCCCGCGAATAACGGAGTTGAACTTAAAGCGAAACCACACGCGACCAATAAAGTGCGTTTTATCATCTTCATCCCTCATATAAATTAATGAAAATTTCTGCCCGATTTTCGTTATTATTCCAGCATCGATCACAAGGTATAACACGAGCAAATCAACGCTTATACCTCAATGAAGTCAAAACCCCACTTTGGTTACTCTGTTTACAAAACAATGTTCTTAAGCAATGACAGAACACGATCGATAAAGAATCCTAGATGTGAGTTTTATCAGTTCATTGATAAGATGTCCAGTCATGCACGCACAAAATATTCGGAGCACACAAATCACACCGTCAAGTATTGCTGAATCAAGCCTTGCTCAAGTTCATCCATCGCACCATTCGCCGCCATTCGCCCTTTATCCATGATATAAAAGCTATCTGCAACGCGTCGAGCAAAAGGAAGTTTTTGCTCGACCAGTAAAACCGTTATGTTTTCTTCTGTATTTAATCGCAAAATGACATCACCAATTTCGTGCACAATATTGGGTTGAATGCCCTCTGTTGGTTCATCGAAGATTAATACGCTCGGATCCAGTGCTAATGCTCGACCAATCGCTAGTTGTTGTTGTTGACCGCCCGACAAATCGCCACCGCGCCGTTTTAACATTTGCTTGAGTACCGGAAAAAGCTCAAAGATACGTGATGGTATTTCTTTTAATTTATCTCGTCTTGCCGCCAAACCTATCCGTAAATTTTCTTCCACAGTCAATTGAGGAAAAATTTCTCGACCTTGTGGCACATAACCAATACCGAGGCGCGCCCGTTGCTCAGCAGGTTTGTTTGATAAATCCATGTCTTTATACTGTATCGCACCACTGGCAATGGGTAATAAGCCCATGATCACGTTGAGCAAGGTTGTTTTACCCACCCCATTGCGCCCCATTAAACAAAGGCATTGCCCTTGATTAAGCTGCAAATCCACATCCCATAAGGTATGGCTTTCTCCGTAGAACTGATTGAGCTGCTGAATGGTTAACATATTTATTCCCCGAGATAGACTTCTATCACTTTTGGGTTGTTCTGCACATCAGACATACTGCCCTCCGCCAATACATGCCCTTCATGCAGCACGGTCACTCGGCGAGCAATGGAACGTACAAACGCCATATCATGCTCAACCACCACCACCGAATGCTGCCCCGCCAAACCGGTTAACAACTCGGCGGTGCGCTCGGTTTCTTGATGTGTCATACCGGCAATCGGCTCATCCACCAACAATACACGCGGGGCTTGCATCAACAACATACCAATTTCTAACCATTGCTTTTGACCATGAGACAATTGGGCCGCACGCAGCGTAGATTGATCATGCAACATCACCGTATCCATCACCTCATCAATACGATCACGTTGTTCGCCATTTAATCGGGTAAACAAGGTTGGCCACACCCTTTTATCCGCTTGCATGGCTAATTCAAGATTTTCAAGCACGCTATGCTCGGGAAAAACTGTCGGTTTTTGAAACTTTCGACCAATGCCCGCAGTCGCAATTTGATATTCCGTCATGCCTGTCAAATCCATTGTTTGACCAAAATAGACGGTGCCTTCATCCGGTCGTGTTTTTCCCGTAATCACATCCATCATGGTGGTTTTTCCCGCCCCATTAGGACCGATAATGCAACGCAACTCGCCATCTTCAATATATAGATTTAAATCATTCAACGCTTTAAACCCATCAAAACTCACGGTAACACCCTCAACATACAAAATAGTATTTTGATGCGAGGTATCTACCCTGCCAGGTATCGTCGTATGACGCCCTTGCGCCATGAAATCAAACACTCGATCACGCCGCATGTGATCACGTAATTTATCCAGTGGTTTCATGAGCACTTCCTGTTTTGTTATTCTTGTTTTTCATTTTTGACAGTAAACCAACCAAACCACGTGGTAGAAAAATAGTCACTAGCACAAACAACGCCCCTAACGCAAATAACCAAATCTCAGGGAATGCACCGGTAAAATAAGTCTTGGCATAATTCACCAACACAGCGCCCAGCACCGCACCATACAATGTACCACGACCACCGATGGCCACCCAAACCACTAACTCAATGGAATTAAGCGGAGAGAATTCACCCGGATTAATGATACCCACTTGAGGCACATATAAAGCCCCTGCAATACCGGCTAATACCGCAGATAAAACAAACACCCACAGCTTGTAACTCTCGACTTTATAACCAATGAAACGCGCACGGTCTTCCGCATCCCTGACCGCCACCACCACTCGGCCCAGTTTTGAATTGACCACAAACCGAGCCAACAAATAGACCAGCGCCAACACCAGCGTACTCACCATAAACAAGGCAATCCGGGTACTATCTTGTTGCAAGCTAAACCCTAAAATATCTTTAAAATCGGTCAGACCGTTATTGCCACCAAAACCCATTTCATTACGAAAAAAAGCTAACATCAGCGCATAGGTCAACGCTTGAGTGATAATCGACAAGTAAACACCGGTCACCCGTGAACGAAACGCAAACCAACCAAATAAAAATGCCAATATCCCTGGTACTAGCATGACCATTAACATGGCAAACCAAAACTGATCAAAGCCGTACCAATACCAAGGCAGCGATTGCCAATCGAGAAACACCATAAAATCGGGCAATTCCGCATCGCCATACACACCACGATCACCGATTTGCCGCATCAGATACATGCCCATGGCATAACCACCTAACGCAAAAAATGCCCCATGGCCCAAGCTCAATATCCCGCAATAACCCCACACCAAGTCCAAGGCAATGGCTAAAATGGCAAAGCTTAAATATTTACCTAATAACGTCACCGTATAGGTAGAAACATGCATCGCTGAAGTCTCTGGCAACATATTAAGCAACGGTACTGCCACCGCAACGATGGTCAGCAAGGTTAAGAAAATTTTGCCACCACGGTCGTGCATCAGTGTCGATAATAAAAATCCGGAGGGCTTCATCACGAGTTCTCCGCTGCTCGACCCTTTTGCGGAAATAAACCGCGCGGCCTTTTTTGAATAAACAAGATAATCACCACTAACACCAAAATTTTCGCTAGCACGGCACCTGACCAAGGCTCCAAAAATTTATTAACAACCCCTAAGGACATGGCCCCCACTAAAGTGCCCCATAAATTACCCACCCCACCGAATACCACCACCATAAAAGAGTCAATAATATAGGCTTGACCCAGATTAGGCCCCACATTAGTCAACTGGCTCAGTGCAACACCAGCAATGCCTGCAATGCCCGCCCCTAAACCAAACGTCAGCGCATCCACCCAACCCGTGCGTATTCCCATGGCCTTTGCCATTTTCCTGTTTTGGGAAACCGCACGTACCTGCAAGCCCAGAGAGGTACGTTTCATAATAAGCAGCAATACCGCAAACACCAACAAACTAAAAATGACGATATAAAGCCGATTATACGTCAACGATAACGCACCATTAATCTCCCATGAACCGCTCATCCAAATGGGCGTTTCCACCGCACGATTCAACGGAGAAAATACCGTACGCACTAATTGTTGCAACAATAAACTAATGCCAAAGGTTGCTAACAAGGTTTCCAGAGGTCGTCCATAGAGAAATCGAATCACACCCCGCTCAATCAACACACCAAATAAACCCGACACCAAAAACGCCGCCGGTATAGCAACAAAAAGCGACCACTCGATATAATTGGGCATCAATAATTGCACCACATACGTGGTATAAGCCCCTAACATAATCAATTCGCCATGGGCCATATTAATCACCCCCATGACGCCGAAAGTAATCGCCAAACCAATGGCCGCTAACAATAATACGGAACCCAAACTAATACCAAAAAAAACGGTTTCAATAAATTGATATAACTTTAAGCGAGTCTCGATTTCCCCCAGCGATGTCTTAGCCGCCAACCGAATGTCTTTATCCGGCTCCACAAATTGGCCTTGTGAATCTTTTGCTAATAAAGCGTTCAAACGATTGTTAGCTATCGGTTGTAAACTACCAGCCAATGCCTGAATGGCTTGCAAGCGTATCGCCTTATCATCACTTGCCATGTCAAACAATGCGATGGCTGTGTGAATGGCCTCAGACACCCCATCATCTCTTTCGCTTTTAATACGAGCACGCAACAAGCTGACTGAGTCTAATGTCATATTTTCAGTGAGTTGCTGTACGGCCGCTAAACGCACAGCGGCATCGTCATGGGCTAAACTAAGTTTGGCAATGGCTTCGCGTAATTGTTTACGCAAAGTATTATTGATGCCAATTTTTTTTAACTTCCGCTTAGAGACAGATCCCAGGTTTTCTGAAGTCGTAACATCGGTGATGAGATATTCATCATCTTGTTTGATGGCAGTCACCATTAGCTTATCTTTTTTACGATAATATAGATTGCCATCCAGCAGATGTTGCAACAGTGGTTGAACCCGAGGGTCACCAAGTTGCTCAAGCTGCTGTAATATGCGTGACTTTTTATTAAAATTTTTCGTTGTCAGCTGTTGAATGGTAACAACGAATGGATCATCTGCGTCTGGCTGCGCATAAAGTGATAATGGATTTAGCAAAAAAAATATAAAAGCCAATAGTATCGAAGAAAATATATTCATTATTTTTGCGTTGAGGTTTATGAAAAATAAGCCGGTTCGTGACTCATTCCCACGCAGAAGCATGGGAACCAGCTAGGCATTATTGATGATGGGTTTCGTTTCGCTTCGCTCTACCCATCCTACGCTGTCCAATACCCCTTAGAAATTCTGACCAGAGCACTTCCCTGTTTTTATATTAAAGTTCCCGCAGTTAATGGGTGGTATCCAAGAAGAAACAAGATCCTTGCTCCCTGATAAATAATTGGACCAAGCATCACCAATCACCGTATCAGGTGTTTGCCATACCGTTTCAAACTGACCATCATCTTGAATTTCTCCAATCAAAACAGGTTTTGACAAATGATGATTGGCATACATGACTGCCGTTCCACCACTAAGATTCGGTACCGTAACACCAATCATTGCATCGGCTACCGCATTGGTTTCGGTGGTGGCGGCTTTTTCTACGGCTTTCACCCACATATTAAAACCGATGTAATGGGCTTCCATGGGATCGTTGGTCACCCGTTTTTTATCTTTAGTAAAGCTGTGCCACGCCTCAATGAAGTCATCATTTTCTGATGTATCCACGCTCATGAAATAATTCCAGGCCGCCAAGTGACCCACTAACGGTTTAGTATCAATACCAGAGAGTTCTTCTTCACCTACCGAAAAAGCCACCACAGGAATATCATCAGCGGCAATACCTTGGTTACCAAGTTCCTTATAAAAAGGCACATTGGCATCGCCATTAATGGTCGATACTACAGCGGTTTTTATTCCTTGGGAACCAAATTTTTTAATATCAGACACAATGCTTTGCCAATCCGAATGACCAAAGGGGGTATAGTTAATCATGATGTCTTTGTCTTTGACACCACTCGCCTTCAAGTACGCCTCCAGAATCTTATTGGTTGTACGAGGATAAACATAATCGGTGCCAGCTAGTACCCAGCGCTTGACACCCAACTCCTTGGCTAAATAATCCACCGCAGGAATCGCCTGCTGGTTCGGTGCCGCACCGGTGTAAAACACATTACGCGAAGATTCCTCTCCTTCGTATTGCACCGGATAAAACAACAAACTATTTAACTCCTCAAACACCGGCAACACAGATTTTCGAGATACCGATGTCCAACAGCCAAACACGACATCGACCTTCTCCTTTTGGATCAGTTCACGCGCTTTTTCCGCAAACAATGGCCAATTAGACGCGGGATCGACCACCACAGCCTCTAACTTTTTACCCAAGACACCACCTTTTTTGTTTTGCTCATCAATCAACATCAACATGGTGTCTTTTAAGGTTGTCTCACTAATGGCCATGGTGCCAGATAAGGAATGCAAAATACCCACTTTAATGGTATCCGCCGCCAACACTACATTCGATAACAAAAAACAAATCATAAACAACAAGCCCTGAATTTTACTCATAGACTTGCTGCATCCCAAACTAAATACCTGTTTCACTCTCTCATCCTCTTGAAATTTTAACCAGTGACTAAATTTGTAATTGAATACCAAAGATTCCATACTGATCTTCATCCGACTCGGTTAATATAAATGAAAAACGGGCATTGTGGCCATCCACAATATAATTCATACCCACATCCCATTGGTCAATGGAATCGCCTTTATCTGGAGAAAAACTTTGAAAACGTGCCACCGGTTGAACACGACCCAGTCCCGTTTTATTCGGCAATAAATAGGCGAGAGAAACCAAATAACTTTCACCATCACGCACCAAATCCGCGCCATTGGTATCATAACCATAGAACGCACCTTCCACGGTCACTGCCGCACCGTCGGTTAGTTTTTTCTCCATGAGAAAATCCACATTCCAGCCGCTAAAGTCTTCCGTGCCTCCGCTATTGTTACGGGTAAAATCGGCTTGCTGCATCACAACCGCACCAATGGCTAAAACATCTTTCGTCCCATAATAGGAACTACTATTATAATAACCAGGTTCTGGCTCCCAGAAATTATACGTCAATCGCCCGGAAAATAACGGCGCGTCATCTTTATTCGGAGCGCCTTCAGTCCCTTCAAAAACACCCACTTGATATTTAAATTGACCACCGCCAGTTTGTCCCCAAACTGCCAAACCATCATCACGCCCCGCAAACAAAGCCGGATAACGCTGGGCAACACCAGGAAACTCCCAAGTACTCAAGTAATAAGGTCCATTAAAATTAGAACGATCACTGGGAGGTAAAAACCGCCCCATCCATACATTGAATGTTTCTGCGGGTTCAAATTGGGCGATGACATCCAAAATACGCATTTGACTGCCATCAGCTGCGGCATTTTGAATTTCAGAATTAAAGGTAAACTTGAGTTCTTTACTGAGCTGTGCGCCGGTGTACAGACGCATACTTTCAATGCCAAAATCGACGGCTTTGTCATCACCGCCTTTATTAACAACCAGACTCGTGCGCAAACCCGCGCCGACCGTAAATGATTTTGACTCACCTATTTTTATAGTGCCGCCAGCATACGCCGGCAACTGAACGATTAATGTACTGGCCAGTACAGACAAACTCAATGTAGCGAACACATTTGCGCCTTGTCGCACCGCACCCTTAACAATGTTTTTTTTCATTTCTCCTCCGAATGGTGCAAATCAGAATAGTTGACTCTATTACTCTGCAAGTTACGAACCCATAACATAAGATACTGTTAATTATAGTTTTTAACTTACCATGATCAGCACATAAGCAAATCCTCGCACCAAAGATAAGCATTTCTCACCACTGCCGCACTGAGAGAGAGCGACCATTTTTATATTAATGAAAGGGATGGTGGTTATTTACACAGGAAATGGATTTTCAAAACGAAAGGTATGCTGGTCATTTATCCAACAATCCACCATTTTTGAATTACATCTTGACTCAATTGTCTCATTAGCGGATATACAATATCCTAACTGCAATCTCAAAATTTAAAGGAATTCAATCAATGACATTAAACACCTCTTTGAGCGCTATCATTCTTTCTTCTGCTTTATTTATCACCGCCCAGGTCGCATTCGCCAGCCCCCACGGCGAGGGCCATGGACAGAGCGAAAACCCCCATCAAATGAACACGCAACAGCCAATGAAAGGGCATCATGACAAAATGGGCCATCACGACAAAATGGCTCAGCATGGCAAAATGGGAAAACACAAATCAAAAGAAAAAAAAGGCCATCATGGAACCTTTACAGCGCATTGGGCAAAAACCCTTACCGACAAGCAAAAACTTCTGGTAGATAAAATGCATGTCGATGTTGCCAAGCAACTCGCGGTACTCAAAGCCCAAAAACAAGTTAAAAAAGCGGAACTGGAAAACTTAATGGTCAATGACCAATACGACCAAACCGCAGCCTATGCACTCATTGATGAAATGGCTAAAATAAAAGCCAAAATGCTCAAAGTTCGTTACGACCATGTAGCAGAAATGCGCGCAGCATTGACCGAAGAACAACGCTTGTCCTATGACATGGATCGCTTCAAAGATAAAAAACATGGTAAAAAATAACACAACGCCCAATAATAACCGGCCATCTAATTCGTTCACATAATCACAGTACTTACCAATGAACAAAGGGATGAACAGCGCTTCATCCCTTTGGCATCCATTATTGTGCTACACTCTGCTAACACAAAACACAACCTACAGGAGAATACTTGATGATTGTAGAAAAACCTAACATGGTGAAAACAGGAACGATAAGGAATGGGCTAGGTAAATAAGTTCCCTTATTTAGCACTTTGAATAATTTGCGTTCAATAAACGATTCGGCCTTATTCATCGTGCCGGCCACCGTTCCTCTTCAGCTTACGGCATATTCCAGTTAAAGGAATACCTTCCTCCTCTGTTTTCACCCGATTGCACCAGGTTTCTCACTCAGAAACCTTGATTTCTATTCCAATAAATTAGGAATGTCCTGCAATGACAAAATCTTTATGTGAACTAGGCTGGAAACCTTTTTTTCAACAACAATTAACCGAAAATGAAATGGAAAGCTGTATTCCTGTACGGATAACAGCACATCATCGCAGTCAAATTGTCACCGAGTCTGACCATGGCGAACAGGCCTTCGCGATTGCTTTACTCAATAAACTAGCACCCATTACCGTCGGTGACTGGCTGTTAATTGATCAACTATCCATGCGGCCTGTCCGTCTGCTTGAGCGGCAAAGCTTGCTACAACGCAAAGCCGCCGGAGAATATGTGGACCAGCAATTAATGGCTGCCAACATAGATACCCTTTTGATTGTCTCTAGCTGTAACCAGGAATTTAACTTATCTCGACTTGAGCGATACTTATCGATCGCACTCGAGGCCGGTGTCATGGCCATTGTTGTTCTCACCAAAGCCGACCTGGCTGAGGATGTAGAACCCTATCGTGAACAAGTGAAAAAACTACGTGCTGGGCTGATTGTGGAATCGATTAATGCGTTTGATCAATCCACATTATCAGGTGTTTTAGCCTGGTGTCATACCGGGCAAACTTTAGCCATGCTCGGTTCTTCAGGCGTAGGTAAATCTACCTTGGCCACCGCTTTGGGCGCCGCTGAGCAAACCACCTCGACCATCAGAGAAGACGACCAAAAAGGACGCCATACCACCACCTGGCGCTCTTTACTTCACTTAGCTCATGGCGGCATACTCATAGACAATCCGGGGATTCGAGAACTTCAGCTGACAGCCTGTGAAGAAGGCGTCAACGAACTATTTTCTGACGTGCTGGATTATGCAAATTGTCGATATGCCAATTGTTCTCACACCAATGAACCAGGCTGCAACGTACGCAAAGCCATTGAAACCGATCAATTGGATAAACGCCGTTTAGTTAACTACCAAAAACTATTAGCAGAACAACAACGCAATAGTGAATCGTTATCTGACAAACGCAAACGAATGAAACAACTCGGCAAAAGTTATAAAAGCATTCAAACCGCGTCTCGTCAACGAAAAAATCGTAGCTGAGCAATAAAATGAGGTTGGGATTATCTAGATAATCCCAACTTTTCGGCTAACGTCGACCATTTCCACCTTTCGTTTTATTATTTTTAGGCTTATGTTTATCGATATGTTTGATTTCAGTTTGACATAGATCATTGATGGATATGAAGCCCATAAAGCAGAACACGAAAAACTTATTAGCACCTGCGCAGAAATCCAAAAAAGCTTTCATGAAAACAATACCGAGATCACTCAAGATACCACAGCCTTTGTTAAAAAATGGCTGGACGATCATATTCCGAAAATCGATATGCCTTATGAGCCCACACTCAATAGTTAACAGTACACATAAAGTCCCAACATTGCGCTTATAAGTGGTTGCCCTACCACTTAGTGCGCCAACCAACACCCTGCAAATCATGACTTCCTCGTTGACCTACAACTACATGACTCTAATCTCTAGTCACAGCATTTTAATCAAAGATGGTAGAGCATTAGAAGCGTTAAATAATATCGATATCGTGATATTCGATAAAACAGGCACCTTAACAGAAGAACAGCCTAAAATATCTGCCATTCAATCATTTGCCGATTTATCTGAAAACGATATTTTAACTTATGCAGCCACCGCCGAAATACGCTTAAGTCATCCTATCGCCAAGGCAATCATAAAAGAAGCGGAAAAACGTGGGCTAGAATTTTCACAAACCGATAAAGCCAATTATAAAATGGGGCACGGCATTACGGTTGAAATAGAAAATTGTCTAATTCAAGTCGGTAGTAACCGCTTCATGAAAAATGAAGCCATAAAAATACCCACAGATGCCAATCAAGCGGCAATTTTTATCGCCATTAATGGCAAAGCCGAAGGTTGTATTGAACTGGCAGCAAATATTCGCGCAGAAATACCAAAAACCATTGCCGCATTACGTAAGCAAGGCATTAAAAAAGTCATTATCGTTTCAGGTGATCATTTGCAACCCACACAAGCGTTAGCCGAAAGGCTCGAAATGGATGATTATTTTTATGAAGTATTGCCACAGGAGAAAGCACATATTGTCAAGCAATTACAGGCCCAGGGACATAAGGTTTGTTTTGTCGGTGATGGAATTAATGACGCGCTAGCGATGCAACAAGCGAATGTATCCATTTCTTTGGCAGGCGCATCTACCATCGCAACCGACATGGCACAGGTCGTATTTATGGATGGTGACTTAGTTCATTTGAGCAAACTGTTTGAACTCGCAAAAAAGCTTAACAATAGCACAGAAAACTATCTGTTTTTTTGGACAGGATACGGCATTGGCAATATCGCATTCGCAATATTTAATCCCATTGGCCTAATAAACTCTTCCCTATTATTTGGCAGCACGTTTACATTAGGATTATTTCATGCCACACAACCTTTAACACAGATAACAAAAAAAGATACAAATAAACAAAAAGTCCTGCCACTGATGCTGGAAAATATTCAAACAAAGGTATCGCCTATCGGATAAAACTAACAGCCTGTTGTTAGGCTACCTCCCATATCAATCCGCTGTAGGTTGGGTTAGCGCAGCGTAACCCAACAATGGCGGTGAATCACCCTCCTCCCTTCCATGCAGCCATCATCTTCAGTCTATTTTTTTCAAAATCTTCGACAAGCCACTCTACTTACTCTAAACCCGCAAACGATTTAACGACCCTGACCAAAACGCATTCCAAATTGCATTGCAACACCATATTGATCATCGACAAATATTTTATCATCTCGGAATGCATTATTACTCGACTTGGCATAGATTCCCTCAAAACGCATAAATGCTTTCGGCGAGATATTGTAACCATAGGTGACGGTAATTACACCGGCCCTTTCATAACCGTATATTCGAGTATTACCCGCATCGAAGTATTCTCCACGCAAAGCAATGTAGCGTTGTTGCAATTGAAGTTTTAGATAACCCGCAATTGCAAATGCTTCATCGTCACTCCATGCAGGAGAGTCACTCAATTGAATATAGTCAAACACGCCACCAAGACTGAACATTGAAATATTTTGCACCCAGCTCAGGTTATAATAGGTACTTTGTTCATCAGGGTAATGGGTCAGATTTAACGCTAGTTTCCCATTATCATAGTCATACTCATATTGTGTACCAAGTGTTGCAGCAATTTCATTGGGTATTTCTGGAGCGCTTATTTCAGCATATACTTGCATTGATCCAGTGGTAAAAGCAGAACGAAGGCCCGGATAATAAAATGAACGCGAGTTGTTTATGCTCCCGAATTGGATATGAGCATTCTTTGTGGATACACCGTTTTCCAAGCCTGACTGGTTTTGTAACTGCCCCATCTGCCACCGCCATTGTGAAGATGACTGATATTCTATCCAGCCATAATGTAATCCAATATCAATGGGTGAGAATGGTGCTAATGTACCTTCGTAGTTAAAGTATTCCAATACCCCAAAACCCAGCGTGGCTTTAAGTGGACTTAATGTGGAATTTCTAATTTCTGCATGCATGATGGCATCCTGAATGCCAGTACCAATATTTCCAATATTTGTCCGAGAATGTGCAAGAAATTGAAAGCTTGAGCTAACATCAGCTTGCCATTGCACTTCAATTGGAGTTTGATCGGCTATCAAACTGTTGCACCAAAAACTAACCCCGGTAAAAATATAAAAGCAAAATAGTTTTTTTTTCATTGACCATAGACCGCCGGTAAAATGTAATCTTGAATAATTTCGTTGGACACAACCCTTTGATTATAATTGTTTGCCGTCAAAACGACGATCAATTGTAAACCCGAGAATATCCAAATTTGTTGTCCACCATTACCTGATGCATAAATAGCATCGGTTTTTGGATAACTGCCATCCGCTGGTTCGAAATTTCTGTGCCACCAAAAATTCCCATAAAAATCATAAAAAGGTTGATGTAACTGCTCAATCCACTGTGCACTAACCAGTTGTTGCCCATTCCACTGCCCGCTGTTTAACACCAGCAAACCCAGCTTCAACATATCACGGGAGCGCATGTAGATATGGCCACTTCCTTCGGTACGACCTGAACCAGTAACCGACCACTGATAATTACTGATCCCCATTGACTCAAAAAGACTATTACGTGCATACGCACTCAATGACATGCCACTGACGTTTTCAATCATTCTCGCAACAACCTGTACACCGCCCGTACAGTAGGAAAACCAAACACTGGGTCTTCGAGCTATGGGTAAATCTAAAATAAATTTCACCCAATCTCGATAACGATACATCTTTTCTTCATTACCCGGCGATTTCGGATCATCATCATTACAGGCGTGACCACTACTCATATTCAGAAAATCTTTTAATTGAATATGATTTTTATCAGGCGTCCAGTTATCTGTTGTGGGATAGTACGTTCTAAAGTGCGGATAAACCGGCGTATCCAATCGCAGCAGTTGTTGATCAATTGCGATACCTGCCAATAGCCCAGTGATACTTTTTGTTGCAGAGCGAAGATCATGAATATCTTCACGAACCCAACCAGCGAAATACTCTTCTAATACCAAGTCATTATTCATCGCGATAAGTAAACTATCCACACCTTGAATCCTTCCCTGACGGACAGTGTTGACAAGGTCAGTCAACATATCTATGCTAATGCTATGGGTATCAGCAGATGCTGTATTAATGCTGTCATTGAACGATAAAGGTATTTCGTAAGTATAAAGAGACGTATCAGCCACCCTCTCTTTGTCTATATGACAAGAGAACAAAGCCAAGATACACAGCAGTAGAAAAATTCGAGAAATTAATTTTTGCATTTTTACGTATGATAAAAAGAGACGCAGTATATTAGCACTAAAAAATGGAGTATAGGCACTATTGAATATTTTTTCGTCATAAATCAAAAGTATTCTGTCGGATTGACGGCGAATACCCGCTCAATACCATATAATTCGTATACCGAATGATACACCATCGCCTGTTACCACCTAATACCTGACCGATTTACCGAACAAACATTCATCAAATCATACCGATTATTTTTCTTTGGCTAAACTAGCCAAACACTTAATTTTCATGGTATTTAATAGAGTATAAACTCACACACTAAATATATGATATGATACTTGACCCCTCAAGACCCCTCAATTTAGGCCAATACAAACCAAATATGGGCGCCAAACCAGAAAGTTATTACGTCGCCCACTCCTAATCATTCCTTCTCTGTTCACGACCAATGCGAAAACCGCCATGAAGTTGTCAGGATAATTTACAGCAAAGCGGTAATTTTTCACAATTTCCACAGGTAATACTTCACATCATTTTTCCTCTGCTTTGTTGTAAATTGATGCATTACGATGCGGAAGAGCTTGGAATTTTAATCGCTTATCTCTTCAGCTATTTATCAAATCCCCTGCAATGGTTTTAAAAAAATCGATACCTATCGATTTTTCCGAGTTTGATATAATTTTAAACGGAGCAAAAACAGACACAAAACAACACCGTCAATACGTTGTCGAGCTTTAATCAGCGAATTTTGAAATAATTTAAAAATTGCTCGTTCTCCAAATCTCATGAACGGTTACAATTTTTTATATTGTAGTATTCAGAGGTGATCGAATGGCTTGCTCCAGTTTAAGCACAATGTCTAAACTTGAACTTTTCACAATTATTGAAGCCTGTACCCGTCTCAAAACAGAAGATGAATTTAAGGATGTTCTTGAAAAGGTAAAAAACCTATTCGGTCCAGAAATGATCGCGTGTGGTGTTGGGGGCGTTCGTTTAACAAAGGTGGCATCGATTATAAACCTGGGGTTTTCAGCAGATTTTATCGCAGCGATTATCGATACCACAGGCCGAATGAGATCGCCTTTGTTTCACCGCTGGGTAGAGAGTCAATTGCCGCAGACATTAGACTTCAAGCATCATCCTATTCATCCCACCCTTAACTCTATTACTCCTTACCTGGATTTTTCGTTATGTAATGTCATGTCTCATGGCGTGATAGACTTCAGTCAGCGTTATGCAACCTACTTCGGTTTCGCTCAAATACCAGAACGAATAGGTTTACATCACATCAGTTTATTGGAAATTCTAGCCCCTCACCTCCATGTGGCTTACACGCGATTGGATAGTGTTAAAAAAAATCTGTTATCAACCATCGACGCCGGTTGCGTTAACCATGGAAGCATGCAAACACTCTCGGCACGCGAGCGTGAAGTGTTACGTTGGCTGTTCGTAGGTAAATCAAACTGGGATATCGGTAGCATTTTGAATATCAGCGAAAATACTGTCAAAAATCACGTGCAGCGAATCATCAAAAAACTTAACGCCAATAACCGGCAACACGCGGTAGCCAAGGCACTCCATATGGAATTGATCGAGCTCTAGCGCTGAGACAATAGTTACTTTTGACTATTGTTAATTGTATGCAATTATGGATAAATACACGTCTGAGAATCACAGTTAATTCACTTTTGAGATTAAAACAGTTCTGTAGAAGACAAAGAACCCCGCTGGCTACGCTGGTTTGTTGACAATGGTGAAGCAGGTATCGTTTCATCAATTATGTGAAATAAAAAAAAGGGAATGACATAAATGAACATAAATGAATATCGTACTTTTGATGGCTATGGTAATAATCTGAATCACCCCGAGTGGGGCCAAGCCGATACACCTCTCCAGCGACTCGCGCCAAATGCTTATGAGGATGGCATTAAAAAGCTAGCGAAAAGAGGAAAATACAATCCCAATCCACGAATTATCAGTAACGCAATATTCAGGCAAACCTCACCGATGCACAATAGTAACGGGTTGAGTGATTTTGTTTGGGCGTGGGGACAATTTATTGATCACGAACTCGACCTAACTAGCTCAAACGAAGATGAAGAGGCAAACATCCCAGTTCCCTGCGACGATCCGATTATTGAGAGTTTATCGATTAAAAGTAGCGAATTCATTGTCCCTTTTTCTCGTTCACTTACGGCCCCAGGAACAGGCACGAGCAAAGATAATCCACGTCAACAACCAAACGCGAGTTCGTCTTATATTGATGCGTCAATGGTCTACGGATCAAATAAAAAACGGGCCGATGCGCTGCGTACCTTTGACGGTACTGGGAGGCTAAAGACAAGTACTTCAGATGTCGGTGAACTGTTGCCTTACAATGTCGATGCACTGGATAACGAAGACAACAACAATCCTGCCAAACAGCGTTTTTTTGTTGCCGGTGATAAGCGAACAAACGAACACGCGGTATTGACCAGTCTCCATACATTATTCGTCCGGGAACATAATCGATTTTGTCTCGACCGTGTAACGTGTGAGCCCAGTTTAGCCGGTGCTGATGAACGTATTTATCAACAGGCAAGAAAATACGTTGGCGGCATTATCCAATCCATTACATTCAATGATTTTTTGCCGACGTTATTAGGTAAAAACGGTATTTCCGCCTACACGGGTTATAACGAGAAGATCAATGCGGGGATTGCCAATGAATTCTCTACCGTCGCTTTTCGTTTAGGTCACAGCATGCTTTCCTCTGAATTGGTATTGGGTGAACGCTATCGCGTCATTAGGTTGCGAGATATTTTTTTTAAACCTCACTTTATTCGATTGCATGGTATTGAACCTATTTTAAGTGGACTGAGTTTGCAACGTATGCAGGAAGTGAACGCGAAAGTTGTTGAAGATGTACGCAGTTTTTTGTTTGGACCACCGAACCCAACGTTACGAATGCTTCAGGATTTAGTCGCACGTAATATACAGCGAGGCCGCGATCATGGAATTGCAGACTTTAATACTTGCCGTGAATCCTTTGGACTAGAGAGATATAAGGATTTTTCAGGCATCACTCGTGATAAAACTGTGACCAATACGTTATGTGATCTATATAAGGACATCGATTGCATCGACCCGTGGGTTGGCGCCTTAGCAGAAGATCATGCGCCTGATTCTAATGTTGGGCCGCTTATACTCGCAATTCTGAGAGATCAATTCCAACGTGTGAGAGACGGAGATCGTTTCTGGTACGAAAATGATAATGATTTAACCATCGAACAAAAAATTGAAATCGAGAGCACACGATTATCAGATATCATCCGGCGCAATACCGATGTGAGCGATATATCCGATAATGTATTTGTCGTGTCTGGTTGATTGCCTTTTTATTAGCCCACCGTTCTCACAGAAACCTATGAATACTGTAAGGAAGGTGATTAATGATTTCTCCATCAATATATGGTGACGATATGAATGTATTAAATTTCTGTCAACGTCAAATTTGGATATTTATTTTTTCCGTATTAACTGTTTATACGTCTTCTGCACACGCGCATCTAAAATGGTTCGTTGAAGACTCGCAACAACAGGTAGATTTATCTGGCGATGTAGTTTCCTATTCGCTAGCGTGGATCGGAGTGGGTGTTGCGCTGGTATTAGTCGGCCTTCTTATTGACAAGAATTTTCCTAAGGTATCGGCACCATGGCAACCGAAACGCATCGAAAAATACGCTACCTCTATTTTAGGCATACTGTTGGGTGCTTCGCTGGTTATTAGTGCATTAAGTGGACATTTGTTTTCAATGAATATCAAGGATACCGGTACCTTACATACAACAATGTTGATGCTTGAGGGATTCATCGGATTGAGTTTGATATTGGGACTGGCCGTCCGGCAGGCATCGATCTTGCTGATAGGATTGTGGTTAGTCGCCACGCAAACGGCCGGTCTGATACTCACATTGGAAAATCTCTGGATATTAGGTGCAGCCATGTTCTTTTTGTTACGAGGTCGGCCCGTGTTGTGCTATTTCCGTGAAGACATTTTCCCATCATTAGACGTCGCGATTAACCAAGCGCAAGCGTTAACTTTTCTTCGCGTATTCATTGGCGCCAATTTAATATTACTGGGTTTTAGCGAAAAAATCATGATGCCTGAATTGGGTCTAGCATTTTTGCAAGAACACCCCTGGAATTTCATGAATCACCTGGGGTTGCTTTGGTTCACTGATGAACTATTTTTATTCTCAGCCGGTGCGGTAGAAATTATCTTAGGTGTTTTTCTTGTGGCAGGATGGGCCGTCAGATTAACGGCTGCCGTATTAGCGGTGTTATTTCTCACCCCGCCGTTTTTTATGGGACCCGAGGAAATGATAGGCCACATTCCCCATATTTCTATCGTGGTCATGCTATTGCTGTTTGGCCGAGGATACACATTTAGTCTTGCTCTTACTACGCTGCTTGATATGTTGAAAACTGTCAATGCGCCACACCAAACATCGCCGACTGGTAGCTTGCAAGATCACCCGATAGTCAACATGGGAGAAAACGAAAATACTCATCACAAGACAGTTACTTCAACTTTAAAAGTTCGAGAACATGATATCTCGCGTCTGTCTAAAGATCGCTACCTTTCACTAAAGAAAAATAGCAACAAACCACTCTACCGCAAGCGAATGGAATATTAACCGGTATTGCTTGAAATCGGATTTCAGAATCAAACTCTGAAAGTGCAATTATTGACAATTCTATCAGTAATTTGATTGAGGCTTATTTTTCTATATTTTGCCAACTCTTTAAGTCTCTGGTGTCTATTATCAAGTTTAGAGTGGTACTTAGATGGTTCATTGTACTTGCCGGAATTTCAGCCATTGGGGCACTCCTGAATTTTTGAAAAAAGCTGATTTATACCCTTCTCGTGCTGAGTCAATAGTTCTTTCTAACTATTGCTAGTTATGCTCAGTTATGAATAAATACACGTCTGGCAATTATGGTGAGTTTACCCTTGAGGGCTCGGAGTTTGGACTTGGTTTCAAAACACGCTGTGAATATATTTTTTATTGTGCTTTCGCCTTCCTTGGCTTCGCACAATGTCCGGCCATAAGATCCTTTGTATGGCGTTCCACGCTAAACGCGTGTCACCCATGAAAAGGAAGGTGTTTGAAACCAAGCCCAAACCCTGAACAGAGATGCTCCCTACACTTGACTGGACATCAATGGCCAGATCTATACCTGCAGCTTGGAAAGTAAAGGAGCTCAAATGAGCAAAAATATCGTTATATGTCTTGATGGAACATGGAATAAACAGGAAGAACCAGAGGCTGAAGTGAATGAAGAAACAAATGTACGAAGTCTTTATGACATTTGTTTGAATAACGCTAATGAGCAATTTGTTTATTATGATCAAGGAGTGGGTACCCACTGGTATAATAGAATACGAGGGGGAATTTCTGGAAGAGGTTTAGCTAAAAATATAAGAGAAGCCTACTTGAAAGTAGCAAGTCATTATGAAGAAGAGGATAAAGTTTTCTTATTCGGTTTTAGCCGAGGAGCTTATACAACGAGATCTTTAGCAGGTATGATATATAGCTGTGGATTATTGCCTCAACATAAAACGACTAAAAATAACGTTCAAAAAATTTTTGAAATATATCAAAAGAGAGGGAAAAAAGATAGAAGACAATGCAAAGCAACTAATATTACTTGTCCCATTGAAATGATTGGTGTTTGGGATACGGTGGGTGCTTTAGGTATTCCAATCACATTCTTCAAAAAATTTACTGAAAGATTTATCCAATTTCATAATACAAAATTGAATCCTGAGGTAAAATCGGCCTATCACGCTGTCGCAATTGATGAGCAGAGAGAAAGCTTCAAAGCTACCCTGTGGGATGTAACCAAAAAACATGAAGGGCAAACAGTTAATCAAGTGTGGTTTGCCGGCGTACACTCAGACATTGGTGGTGGCTACTCTGAAAAACATCATTCAGATATAGCTTTTCAATGGATGTTAGAAAATGCCGAAAATCACGGACTGAAGTTAAAACCAAACCATGGTTATACTTTCTCTCCGGATATAAGTAAAGATATACACGACTCTTATAAGATTTATTTCGGTCCTAAAGAACGTAGAGTAGCAACAGTTTCAAAAACCTATACCCCAAAAATTCATGTTAGCGTGAAAGAAAAATTAGAAAAATGTTCAGACTATAAACCACTTGCATTGGTAGATTTAAAAGACCATAAAACCCTCGCACCTTATGAAATTTATGAATAAGTAATTTTGTTAGACTCAAAATTCATTGTCGTAGACAAACCGTTTCAACTAGCGTACTACAGTTATTTATTATCCATTACTTTTAATATTAATAGCAAAATCAAACAACTTTAATCGGTTTTTTTTAGCAATATAATAAGTGCAACCAGAGAGATATTTTATTATGAAAAGAAAAAACAAACATAAAGCTCGTAGCATCTTCCCAGCCAAAACTCATGACGATGACCTGGGTCCATTGAAGTTACTTCCCGGAGAATGGAAAAGTGTGCCTGGGCACGGATGGAACATGATCGCATTACCGTTTGCTGACGGACCGTTTAATTATCGCGTATTGGTCAATTCATTTGACGAAGAGCTTAAATTCTCACTGGTAGATAAGGCGATACCAAATCGTGGTCTTCGGCGTAACGACAGCGGCGCAGTGGAGTCGGATCAATTTCTCGCTTCACTGGATTACGAACAAATGATCACTCAAACCGATAGTGCTGATTTTCCTGAGAGTGGCTTGGCAGGAGATCCAGGGCTTGCGATTCACCATGAACCGGGTCTTTGGTTGCATATGGATAACGAAATCACCAATGGTTTTGACCTTGCACGTTTAGCCACAATCCCTCATGGTAACTCCTTGTTGGCCTTAGGTTCAAGCACGGAAATGAAAGGGGGGCCGAACATCCCGATGATTCGAGGTTTACCTATTGGTACCGTACCAGTAGACCTCGATACCAACCCTTATCTGGCGCCCTACAAGCACTTTCACGACAACCCGTTTAAAGGTGTATATGACCCAACCAATCCGACCGCACTATTATCAAAAGCCAATGATGGTGTAGATATTGTGAAAACAACCACTCTTATCGTTGATACCGAAGCGGAGACGGGCGGCATTAAGAATATTCCTTTTATTACCAAGCAGGCAAATGCTAGCGCTATGAAGTCAACCTTCTGGATTGAAGAGCTTGCCGAGAAAGATAAATGCGGTGAGTCGAAGCTGCGCTTGCAATATGCGCAGGTGGTCATACTGGAGTTCTTCGGTCGTCTGGATCAGCTCCCCGGCCTTGCCCAGTGGCCCCATGTGAGCATTAATACCTTGGAAAAGGTTTATGACGAAGATGATAGTTAATCGCCAGGTGATTGTGAATAAATAATATAGTCAATATGATACTTGATATTTTGGCCGTACCGTTATCTTTTCACTTGTAAAGTACTCGATTTGTTTTCCTTTGAAACATTACCAAGTGGTAATGTTTCAATTAGCTTTGGGTTAACTTTGCTTGCTAGGCTTGAGTATTTGGGTCAAGTATCATATTAATGAATATTAATTTTCATTGTATTTAATCGTATAAACTCATAAATTAAACCGTTAATATGATACTTGCCCCCTAAACATTAAAGGTGACATCCCTTGAGGGCTCAGAGCACTTTTGTCATTCGGTAGAATTTCAATACCGGTATAGGCAAACGCTTTGGCCACTGCGACTCGACGGTCATCCCACGGCGCTCATAGAATCGGCGAGCCCCTTCATTCTTGGCTGAGACGTCGAGAGTAAGTCGAGTTGACCCGCTGGCGCGAGCCTGCTCTTCAATTAAATCCATCAGGGTGGAGCCCACGCCTTCGCCGCGAAGTTCATCGTCGATAGCAATGGCCAACAGATAAAAATCACCTTCGGCGATGGTCTTGAGAATTCGAAAAAGTGGTGCAAGCATGATTTTCACAGCCGCCATTCGCACGGCAAGGTGTCCTGCAGCCTCCTTCAGTGGCTGGTCCGAAAAACCGCGATGCTGCTCGGCTGTAAAACCCAAGGCCATACCAACGATACGTTTGTGATGTTCAGCAAAAGTCACATTTTGAAAGGAATAGCTATGGTTAGGTTGAGTGTACGCCTTAACGATAATATGTGCAGCCCTAGGACCAAGCATAAAGCGGAAAAATCCCTCGGCAGCAATGTCAAGGTAACGAGCACATAACAAACCTTCATCGAAGGTGGGCTTGGCTGCCCGAAGGACTATCGCTTGCCGGCCCATGATAGGCAAAGCCGGTTAAGCATTTTTAATAGGGTTTGATTATTCATCATGATCCTTCCCCAGTCGATTAATTAGTGAAAAATTATTGCCAGGCTTGTTTAAATGTATCTTGATACAATTCAAGTATGAAGCATAACGCCACATTCTACTACAAATTCCGATTGACTGTGCACCTTCTGAAATTGCATGTATTTAAATTGGTTTAATGACAAACATTCCTCTGCGATGGGTAAGCAAAGTTAAGCAATGCCTCTTTAATAATGTAAAATGAATTTCAAGGTCTCTGACCTTAACGATTGTAATCTCTTCCGATACTTCGCTGTCAGAAGCTAAAGAATGGTTTTTGACTATAAATAAGACTTGGAGGATGCCGATTTGTTATGACAAATCGACATTGAACCACCTTTTTATGCACTTATAACATTTCTTTTTCCAAAGTTTCCAGCAAATGCTTCATCTGCGCGGCTTTATCAGAATCACTGACAGCTGCAGTTAATGGCGCATTGTATTGCACTAAATTACAGACGCTGCCAGCCATGGAGAGCGGACGCGAGGGCTGGTAGTCCCCGGTAGGCGTCGGTCATTTTGGATACCCGTCGTGCGCGAGCGCCAGAGGGGATCTAAAATGACATCCGACACGCCGTCAAGCCATTGAGGGAGTGCGGCGTAGCCAGCACCGAGCTTGCGATGGTGTGGCGAAGCGGCACGTACGCAGGGCGGCCGGGGCCAATCAGCTGTCGCGTAGGCGAGTCGATTTGGTGACAGGGATGTCCCAAATCTTTCACGAGGTAGCGACACCCTTGATAACAGCATTTGACTAACATCAGTCAATCCATCGATCACTGAATCGCCTCGAAGTAATCATGGGCTTCATCAATGATCAAAAATTCATATTGTAAAAGATAGTTATCATTTTCAATTTCAGCGTCGACATCTAAACCAACAAAGCTAACCTGGTTGAATCAACACCACATCAAAGAAAGCGACCCCGTGCACATTGCGCAGCATTTGAGGTGCATATGGGCAAGTTCAGCATTAATTTAACATAATAGGGTCAAGTCGAGTAATATATATTTATTAGCTTTCATTTCATCAACACTTCGACTGTTTTTCAACAAATATAAATTAATTTATTGCCGATCCCAACCATACCCGAAACACTTGAGATTTAGGTCTGGAGTGCTTCGGGTATATGGCAAACTGCCACAGTGCCACAGTCACATTCGACAAATGGATATCATTGTCTCGTTATTTGTCAAAACCTCATATCACAGACAGGAAATCTATGAAACAAGGGTCACTCATGAGCCGACCCCTTGTCAATAGGTAATAGTTATGCATCCAACTCCTCTATCCACCAATGCAAAAATCCCATCAATATCATTTTATCCAAACAGCTCACACCATCCCTGCAACTCAATAATGTTTTGAGAATCGATATACACGATCACCTTATACCTCAAAGCTATAGGGAATACTAAGGAATGGGCACGCAATAACTTCCGGGGCTATATATCGAGGAGATGTTTCATTGCATTGCTTGATAGTATATTGACACTATCTGTGTGCGTCGACAGTTTGACGCTATTTTCGATTTTTTCGGCAAGTGGCTCCTGCGTCGCTACCCATGCAGTTCTCAATCAAGACATCCAAAACCCATTCCATCGACAACTAATGAAAACATCTATTATATGATCTAAAAATTCATGGCATTGTTCCATCAGTAGACTACTATATAGCATATATTGATTATTTTACCAAGGCATTCAAAAAAGGAAAAACATGCAGGAGGCGGACTACCACTTAACCTTCCCCCATTAAAGCTGACAAAACATACAGGATCAAATATATGTTGTTTTTTCGGTTTAGCCACTAGCCAAACTGTCAACCACTTTGGCTAGATAATGACCGGTTCCTTTTAAGCAAAATAGGAAGTGAAAATGAAGTTAAAGAAAATTGGTTTATTGCTTATGATACTTGCCGTGTCAGGCTTTGCCCAAGCAGAAACGCTAAGCCCACCCGAACCAGTAGAAACTACATTGGAGCACTATCTAAACAACACTTATAACAAGTCATATCGCTCAAAAACCGATTCGAATGCATTTGCTGTGTTAGGAGACCCGATAAATACCTTGTCATTAAATCTAGCACAAGTTGAAAAGAGTGGTTGCTTCGACAAAGGTGAAAGTAAAGCTGTTTCAGTAATTAATATTGGCGAAATTAAAACAGATGTGTATTCATCAGCAAAATCATATGCCACATCTTTAGGCGTTTCAGGCGCCATGTCAGCAGGATATGGCATGTTCACAGCAAATGCAGATTTTTCTGTAAGTGCGCAATCTGCCGCCAGTTCCACAGGTGTGGTTGCAAGCTGGATTTACTCTCAGTCTCGTGTGCATATATATGACACGAACAATATGACAGTCAATAAAAACCGAGGCCAAAAACACGTTGATAAGTTAGACAAGGCATTTACACTGTATAAAACGGGAGATACCCTAACGTCGGCTCAAGAAAAGGCTGTGGCTGACTTTGTCCATCAATGCGGCGCAGCAGTCATCACCTCTTTGAATGTCGGTGAAATAGCACGCTTAGAAATGGCGATTACCGCTAATGATTCAGCGACGAAAGATGACCTGTCCGCCGGTTTTTCCGCTGATGCCGGTACGTTTGTTTCTGTAAAAGCGAAAATGGAAAAAGCATCGGCGTCAAAGAAGTCAAGTTTTTCCGTTAATGTGAAATCCCAATCACTACCCGGCCATGCAATGACACCTGATTTTAAAAATGCCGCAAATTGTCAATGGATTGCGGAAAACTCCGCATTTAATGAAGCATGCAATAAATCAATAACGGGGTTTGATGAGACCAAAAATAATATACAAAAAGTAGTGTCACCAGAAAACACTAGCCTCATTAAATTTCCAGGCGTTACGTTGATGAGTGCCGCAGGCAAAGTTCTGTCTGACGCCTCACAAATGGGTCTATCAAAAGCAATGATAGAAATGAAGTCAAGATATGAAGAAATAAGTCAGGCTTGGCTAATCGCTAAAGAAAAACAAAGCAAAATTAATATTCTTTCAGAGAAATTGATAATTCCGAGCGGAACCGACATACCCAGTGAGCTTACCGCGCTCATATCTGAGAAAGCATTAAAACGCTCAAAGAACAACTATGACAGACTGACGAATATACTAAATTCGGCAACGGAAAGTGGCTTTATGAGTACGGTTCAATATGCAGATGCAAAGAAACTATTAAAAACGACGAGTGGAATCAACCTAAGACTTAATGAGCTTTTAGACCGGCTTGTGGTAAATCCTTCAAATACATCATTAAGTATGGTTAAAAACTATATATTGAAGACGGTCAATGGCGAAAATAATCATGAGCTATCGCTTATTGTCGATGTTCAAACGTATAGAGAAGTCGTTTTAGGTGGCCATGTCATATACCAAAAACAGACACCAAATGACGCAAACACGCAGCGACCGTCTCAGCCAGATTTGTCAGTAGGAAATAAAATCAATGATATCTACCAACTTAGATATCCTCAATTTTGTGCCTATGACGATCAGCCACATGAGCTAATTGGTTATGCAATTACCACCGATAGTGGAAAAATCCTACCTTTTGTTATTCATTCGTTAAGGCATAATACTTATGACACCCATTTTCCATCCGGTTTCATACCTATGCACCCAGAATATCATGCACAGCATACTTTCATAATGCCCTACCTTATTGCAGTTTATCATGTAGAAACAATAAAGTTGCCAATTCCTGTTGGATCGGTATGCTCGATTGTCATTGATCAAAATCTTAATTCAATTCCAAAAAGTTCCTTTGACTCTTTTCTGCAACCTGGAGAAGGCTTTAATGTGGATGGAGAGAGTCATGAGTATTTATCCAGGCCTAATATGAAATATTGGATATGGGCAAATAATGGAGGGTATGACTGGGATGGGCGAATAGTCCAGAGAGAGTTTAAACCTCCTCCAATTCTAGGAGGTGAACCAGTCCGTCGGACATTTATACCGCCTATGATGCCTGGAGGATTTTCATCGGTCAGAGAAGCTCCTTCCGCAAGAACCTTACGTGGCAAGAATAGAGCGTTCATTACGATTGGCTCCGGTGTACAGGGATATCACCCAGGCGATTTTGACGTCAAAATCCCGGTAAAATAGTGTTTAATTAACATACCTCTCACAATATAGTAAACATATAGGGACAAACACAATGAATCCTAGAATAGTGGGTTTACTGGTCAGTATATTAATTACATCCGGGGTAGCAGAAGCAGAAAGTACAGGTAATTTTCTAAATCAACATTACCCACCGCAATCAATAGGGCGATCGATAAATACCTTATCGCTAAAAATTGCACAGAACCATGGATGCTTCAAACTTGACAAACATGAGGAAGCAGCAGACCAGCCTAAAGAGCACTCTTTTAAAGAAGTAAAAACGATGGTTTCTTTCGATTCAAAGACCTACTCTGATTCGATGGGGGTTGGTGGGTCAATGGCGGTTGGTTATGGAATTTTTTCTGCGGACGCTAATTTCGCAATGAACGCCAGTTCAGCCGGCAGCTCAACCGGAATAGTATCAAGCTGGGTATATGCCGACTACAAAGAAGCTAACCTCAAGACTAATTATGTCAGCTTAACAGCAAAAGGCAAAGAGCATGTAAATAACTTGAACAAAAAGCTTGCAGGGTTTGTGAGCGGAAAAGATTTAACACCAATGCAAGAACAGGCATTGGGGGAATTTATTAGTGCCTGCGGTGGAGCCTTAATTACATCAATAAGCATTGGCTATTCCGCTCGGTTAGACATAAAAATTACCGTCAGCAGCTCTGAAGCAAAAAGCAATCTGGGTGGAGGCGCTCGCGCTAGTGCTGGCGGTTTTGCCGATTTAAGGGCAAAAATGGAGGCAGCCGACAGAAAAAAGGAGTCTAGCTTTGAGTTCTCTAGTACCGCGTATTCGCAACCGGCCTCAGCGTTAGCAATCAAGCCTTCTGATCTTTCAAATTGTCGGTGGAATTCAACGTTGCCTACCCCGAATCCAACAGCAGAGAAAATTGGATGGAATAATGCGTGTTTGGCAGCAATAGAAGCGATGAGTACAACAGCAAAAAATATCAAAAATTTAGGAAGTGACGGTGGAAATAGCATTAAATTTCCAGTTATTACACTCATTAGTAGTATTGGTCATATCTTTAATAAATCAACAAAAGAAGGGTTTACTAGGGGTATGGGTGATATGAAACAACGATATCAAGCGTTAAGTGACACATGGATAAAAATTGCTGAGCAAAGAGACAAGTTAACGAAATTCGTACAAAGAAACGCCATACCTGCAAATAGTCAGTTAAGTCACCATATCGATCACAAAGCATTGATTAAATTTGATGCGTCATATTTGAAGTTAACCGCGATTCTTGTCGATGTGACAAGAATTGGCTACTTGACAAAAAAACAGGAAGAAAAAGCAAAGAATATCATAAACAAGGATTTACAACTAAATCCAGCACTCACCAAGTTTTTAGGTCGACTCAAAAACAGCCCTTTAAATGAGAATATTCAAACCTCTGTCACATACCAGATGAACCTGAAAAACCGCAATTTTGCCAAGCAAGGCCAGACACGAATTGTTCATGAATCTCAAAAACTATTCCCTCAAGAAAGAGGTAAACAGAAAAATAATCAAATGGACTTGATAATAGATGGAAACAGATACAAGGAAGTTGTTCTAGAGGGAGACGTTCTTTATAAAAAGGGCCATACAACTAGCTACAGAAATCACACGCTAGAAGGAAAAGGAAATAATCTTATATACACACTTGATTATGTTGAATTATGCGCGTACGACCATCAGCCACACGAGCTAAATGGATATGTGATATCCGCTCAAAATGAGATTTTCCCATTTGTCATTCATTCGCTCAGGCATGAAACCTATCAAAAAAAATACCTACCGACTAAGATCAGGACAGAAGACCAAACAGGTATAATTGAACAAGGATATTTTTCCACCAGGACAGTGCAGCGAGACGTGGAAGAAAATGGATTATGTACAGTTATCGTTGACCAAAACCTCAACTCAATTCCATTAAATTCTTTTGTTAAGCATGAAAATCAGGCGTTATTAGGCAACAACCAAAAAACTCGCTTGAACCCATCCGCTCCTAACTCAAAGGCTTTTATTTATGTGGGAGATGGTGGATGGGGTGAAGATAATAAACGAAGAGGTGAGCCTAGTGGCACAGTCATTACACCGGGAAGAGACTACCCTACACGCTACGACGTACTTTTTTACGAACAGCGGAAGGTATATGAAAATGGGCAAAGAGTTTATGTCGTCATTGGTGAGGATGGAAGTGACGGAGGGTATAACATCGGAGATAAACGAGAAATTCCGAAACAGTCTTATAGTAAAACGGAATGAAAGTCCGCATCAAAATTATTAAATTTTTATGATTAAATAAGACACCTAACCCGAATGGCACTTAGTTAAGGACAAATAATTTTATATCAATAAATTAGTTAAGCCTTAATCTTTTTTGGATGTCCGTGTTTTTTTATTTTCTCCCTCGCTTTCTCACGCTCTTCCATCAATAGCGGATGAGCTTTAGGTCTTCGTTTTACAGCGCGAGGCTCTATTCGGCCAGGTCGGTTTCCGACTCTTTTCTGAGCGATCAAAACAGCCAGCCTTTGTTGGCTCGAGTCGCACCCGCTTGCAATGGTTGGCACCACGCGAGCCAAATCAGTTTATTTGCGGAGACCTATAGTATCTAGTGATCAATTTGACTACCATATTTGAATCAGATACTTTTGGATATTGGGGAAAAGGTTGTTTATTCCCCCTATTCCTCTATCAAGGTGTGCCACAGGAAATGACCACTAAAAATTAGGAGATACACGCATTATGTATTGGATAATTACACTATTACTCTCAATTTGGACATTATATGTTGGATTAAATGCCCATAATACACCCTGGGACAGTATTATTTTACTTTGCTGGATTGCTTGGCCTTTATACCTCACCTGCATATTGATCTACGCACGTCAAAAAAGCAGTGATCAGCCTTTTTGGCGTTGCCAGCACCTGCCGGATTACCTATTGACCGGGGCGTTTATTCCACTGGTTTTAGGCATCAGTTATTTTAATATTAAAGTGACAAGCAACATTCAAAGCGAAGCCATAACTTTTGAGCAAAATCTATTATTTGTCGGTTTCTTTTCCGTGGCGTTGTGGTGTTTTACGGCAATAGCTGTTTTCATTTTTTATTTGGTTGCCAAATTCAAAATAAAAAATAAAATTCAATCCACCCAACAGTGAGAAAAAAAACCGTAACAATCGTTTTGGATTTACTAATAGAAAAAGTAGCAATTCAATGGAGGAAGTATGTTAAAAAAATCAATCAGCACCAGCGTTTAATTCCCAAAATAAAGACAAAAAAAATGGTCAAGCTGAGAGTTAGCCTATAGGGGGTCAAGTATCATATTAATTGGTGTAAATTTTCATTTTTCTCATAAGACATAATTACATAAAGTTAAACAGTTAATATGATACTTGACCTATACTCTCATGTTGGGGTTCTTCACCCCAACCTACATGCTTCCTACGCTGCCAGCCATGGAGAGCGGACGCGAGGGCTGGTAGTCCCCGGTAGGCGTCGGTCATTTTGGATACCCGTCGTGCGCGAGCGCCAGAGGGGATCTAAAATGACATCCGACACGCCGTCAAGCCATTGAGGGAGTGCGGCGTAGCCAGCACCGAGCTTGCGATGGTGTGGCGAAGCGGCACGTACGCAGGGCGGCCGGGGCCAATCAGCTGTCGCGTTGGCGAGTCGATTTGGTGACAGGGATGTCCCAAATCTTTCACGAGGTAGCGACACCCTTGATTTAAAGGTCTTTCAGTAAAAGAAGTCCATCACGACTGTTAATGAATTCAAGAACCTTAATTTTGTTATGTTTCATCAGTGACTCAATGTTGTTCAACCTGCTATTACCTATTTCCAACCTTATAATTTTTGGAGGTGGTCCATGCTGTTTCCAGTAATCTACAAAATCTTTGTCTTTAGTGAGAATAGCTAAATCATTCATCTTGGCATACTTCCAGACTTTACTGTCCGGTGCGCCTTCACCGAGCGCGATTTCTTTTGCTACTGATACGGTGCCCGGAAAATCTGCGAATAACCTTGCAACCAATCGATAAGATAAATTTTCATCAATCAATAACACTATGCCGCGCTTCCTTTACTAAGATGAGTCGCAGCATACATGAGTGCTGCTCGAATTTTTGTTTCATCTAGGTTTGGGAAGTCAGTAATGATTTCTGCCGGAGTCATTCCACTGCCCAGCATTTCTAAAATAGTCTCTACTGTAATTCTTGTGCCCTTGATACATGGTTTACCCACCATAATTTCCGGATCGGAAAAGATATAGTTCGAATAGTCTTCAGACATATAGGACTCCAAATTTGTTGGCTTTTAAATCGATACATAATCTTATTATTGGACACGCACTATTCTATGTCAATTAAACCATAAAGAGTGCACTCCTTGCCTCAGCGCTCAATGCTGCATGCAAGGCACCCTGACTTCTAAAGCTTAAAAACACCATGTTTTTGATGTATACCCATAGCGTCCTTTATTGCTGACCTATTTTCGTCCTGGTTGCGTTGAAACTTACTCTGGTTCCCACGGTCCTGCGTGGCAATCCATACCGTGCTACCATAATTTCCGTATGCGTTCCCACGCAGGAGCGTGGGAACGCGTAAACAATTGAAAGATGCACTAACTAGTACTTGACCCCTTAACTTTAAAGACCCAATATATATTGACGATATCAATATTGATACTATAATAACTCATATGTCAGATATTAAAGATATTCTAGATAAAATGAGTCGAAAACCTAAAGGTATACGATTCAATGAGTTAAAAAAGGTTTGCGAACACTATTTTGGCCCTCCACGTCAAAGTGGCTCCAGTCATTGTGTATATAAAACACCTTGGCCAGGAGATCCACGAGTAAATATCCAGAACCAGAAAAGTAAAGCTAAACCCTACCAAGTCAAGCAAGTCTTACTTGCCATTGAAAAGCTTGAGGTGGATTATGACAGTTGAAAAAGATAAATATGCTTATCGCGTCTTATGGTCAGAAGATGACCAAGAATACATCGGGTTATGCTCTGAGCTCTCAAGTCTTAGCTGGCTTGAAGCAACACCAGAAAAAGCATTAAAAGGTATCCGAAAACTTGTTAACGAATGCATTTCAGATATGCAAAAGAACGGCGAAGAAGTCCCTACTCCAATATCAACAAGAAAATATAGTGGAAAGTTCATGGTCAGAGTGCCACCTGAAATTCATCGCCAATTAGCCGTTCAAGCAGCGGAGTCTGGGGTTAGTTTAAACCGTATTGCTAGTGCAAAATTATCAAAATAAAAGCATATACCCGTAGCATTTGAAATTTAAGTGTTAAGTGCGATGCCTATTTTTGTCCTGACACCAAAAGTAGGCGCTTTAGGCAAGGGGGAAGGACACCGCTAGGGTTGGACCAAACTAAGCACTTGATTGCTAGCAAAAACAACCTTGAATTTTATCATCTTTAACGCTTAGAGCGAGATTTTTTTAGGCAAAAACCTTTCTTTAAGGATGACGTATTGAAAGAAACTCAGAGGGTCAATTTCCATTTTTAATAAAACATAATTCTCTAACGTTAAGTAGTTTATGTGATACTTGACCCCTACTGTCTTCAAACGGCCAAAGAGACCATTCGAACGGCCTTGGATTTGATGCAAGCGTGGCACGATGACACACTCAATGGCATGACCCATACGCTTTGGCAACACATTGATGACATCACCGCTTGTTTGGCGCAGGCCCAAGTGTGTTACGATCAATTGACCGACCTTCTCCCCATTGAGGCACGTGATTATCTGTGTTTGGCTTGGCAGCACGCACATCAGACGCATCAAACAAAATCCTCGATTAAGCGTTATCATCAAAACGAATGCGATTTTTGGTTACGCTGTGTTGAACCCTTCCTGAGCGAGCCAACACAACCCGTGATCGATGAAGCCTTTGATCGTTTAAACACGATGGTCAGAGCCTCCTCACTGGTGGAAATGGTGAACTCACATATCCGTCCCTACCTCAATGCTTGCAAAGGTCAAATTACCCAAGAGACGTTGAACTTGATTATCTTCTATCATAATCATCGACGTTACAAAAGCGGTAAACGTCAAGACCAGGCACCGATTGAAATACTGACGGGACAAAAGCTGGATAAGCATTGGGTGGAATTGTTGACTGACACCCTGGCCACTCAGCAAGCCGCTTAACCAAAAACCGTTGACGCCTTGATCAATGAGCTAGCCAATGGCTCGCTCAAAGAGATTCCTATGCTTTTCGATCAAACTGTTAACTACTTTGGCCCGATAATGACCGGTGCCCAGATTTGGTTTGCATTTGTTCGTTCTGAGTGAACAAAAGTGCAGGAATAGTGGTTCTATTTCGAGTTTTTGTGATTGCCTACAGGGAAGTAGGTAAGGGGCGTTAGCAGGACGCGGAAGCTTTGAAAAACGGGCAAAGACAGGCGGAAGATGAGATGCGAAACCGGGAAGTTATTGCGTGCCCATTCCTAAACAACATTTTTTATATTTTTTACCGCTACCACAGGGACAAGGGTCATTTCGACCGACCTTGGGTTCGGTGCGTGCTGCTACAAAGTTTAGCTCTCGCATCTTTTTGCTAGGCTTCACATCGAGCATACTGTTTTGCGCTGTCGTTGACTCGCGTTTTCTATAACAGGCCCAATTAGCCAGAGCATAAACTAAATTATCCGCATAACTGTAACGCCTACGATCTAACTCTTGCAATACCTCTTGTTGATTTCTTTTACTGCATTTCTGAACACCTTCAAAATTGATATACAATTCATCAACAAAACCATCTTGAAAAGCTTGCTCAATTTCAGGCATTAGTTCCAAGGGGTGAATATTATAATTAGCAGCCACTAACATCCCCCAGGTCAAGCTGAATTCTTTTTCCAGTTTCGTCGTATAAAGTTCACGAAAATAACCAATAATCGTCTCCCGTGACAAATCGCCTTCCGCATATAATACCAATAACGATTCGATCGCACTGCCGCGTACATATTCGTTAATCTCTGGGTTTTCTATGAGTTTTTTTATCAATGTTAGGTCACCCTGACAGACCGACGCTAACAAGGCAGGTAAACTTTCCGTAACGATATCTCCCAGTACAGCCTGCACTGTCTCACCGGGCAATGAAACTAAACGCACAAAAACCGGATAAGCCTCGGGCTCACGAAATTTAGCCAAGATAAACATGGCAAAGAAATGCAAGATATACTTCCGCGATAACTCATTTTTGTTAGCTAAGCTTGTTAACTCATTCAACAAAATAGGTTTTAAATCGCCATATTGCTCAATCGCCGCATCGACCGCAGCCTGTGGAAAATCGCCGTTGTTGTATTTTAACTCAGCAATAATTTCATCAATGTTCATATTAGGGCGCTCGGGTACCTTGTCAATTTAAGGGGAATTATAGGTGAATGATAAACTAAAATCGTGTCCAGTGTCCTCAAGTTCCTCCAGATAAGTCTGATGGCCACTCCTTAAAGAGTATTTCAAGGGTTGGCGGACTCCACACCGCTTTTTGGTGAAAAAATCATCGAAAAAAATCGCGAAAACGAACAGCTTTTATGCGATAATGCGCGACAATTTTAAATACTCGGCAGTACATTATTTCGACACAAACTTTTGCCGGGCAACAATCCACATTGAGGCATTATCTTGTTAAGCACAGCAAATATCACCATGCAATTCGGGGCTAAGCCCTTGTTCGAAAACATTTCCGTCAAATTTAGCGGTGGCAATCGATACGGCCTGATCGGCGCCAACGGTTGTGGCAAATCGACGCTGATGAAAATTCTTGGTGGCGACCTGGAACCCACGGCCGGTAACGTTTCCTACGCGCCCGATGAAAGACTGGGCAAATTACGCCAGGATCAGTTCGCATTTGAAGACTGCACCGTTATCGATGCTGTCATCATGGGTCATGAGCAATTGTGGAAAATCAAGGAAGAGCGGGATCGCATTTATTCGCTGCCGGAAATGACCGAAGACGACGGTATGAAAGTCGCTGAACTCGAAGTGCATTTTGCCGAGCTGGATGGTTATACCGCAGAATCCCGTGCCGGTGAATTACTGCTTGGGCTGGACATCCCTGTGGAACAACATAATGGGTTAATGAGCGCCGTAGCACCTGGCTGGAAACTACGGGTATTATTGGCACAGGCATTATTTGCCAATCCCGACATTCTGTTGCTCGACGAGCCCACCAATAACCTCGACATCAACACGATCCGTTGGCTGGAAAACATTCTTAACCAGCGCAACAGCACCATGGTCATCATTTCCCATGACCGTCACTTTCTTAACAGTGTGTGTACGCATATGGCAGATTTGGACTTCGGTGAGCTGCGCGTTTATCCCGGCAGCTATGATGACTACATGATAGCGTCAACCCAGGTGCGAGAGCGATTACTTGCAAACAATGCCAAGAAAAAAGCTCAAATTTCTGATCTGCAAACTTTTGTCAGCCGCTTTTCGGCCAACGCATCGAAAGCCAAACAGGCCACATCCCGCGCCAAGCAAATAGAAAAAATCAAACTGGAAGATGTCAAACCATCCAGTCGACAAAATCCGTTTATCCGTTTCAATCAGGAGAAAAAACTGCATCGCCTAGCGCTTGAAGTGGAAGGTTTGGCCAAGGCGTTTGACGATAATGTGCTATACCGTGACATCAATCTGCTTACCGAAGTGGGTGAACGTGTCGCCATTATCGGTCCTAACGGTATTGGCAAAACCACATTATTACGCTGCCTGGTGAATGATCTGGAACCTTCTGCCGGCACCATCAAATGGTCGGAAAACGCCAATATCGGATATTTTGCCCAAGACCACGCCGCCGATTTCAGTGAGGACATGACACTTTACGACTGGATGGCACAATGGGGTAAGGAATCCGATGACGAGCAGGCCATTCGTGGCACATTGGGTCGCTTGTTATTTTCACAAAATGAAATCGAAAAATCGGTGAAAGTCTTATCTGGCGGTGAAAAAGGCCGCATGCTGTACGGCAAACTTATGCTGCAACAACCAAACATTCTAGTCATGGATGAACCAACCAATCACATGGACATGGAATCCATCGAATCACTCAATCTTGCCTTAGAGAATTATCCCGGCACCTTGATATTCGTCAGTCACGATCGTGAATTTGTTTCATCACTGGCCACCCGTATCATCGAAATCAATGCAACGGGGGTAACCAACTTCAGTGGGACTTACGAAGATTACTTACGCAGTCAAGGCGTCTCGTAATTTTGATATGTATCGTTACTGGAGTCATATGACTCCAGTAACGATACATCACTTCCACACATCCGGTCGGATGTGCACCGTTTCTTTTTCATCCCCCAACCAAATCTCAGCATCCTGAATCGAGCACTGCAAACCCATATTTCTTTTGGCAAGTTTTGCCAGTGCCGTTACCTGTTCTTCCGGTAAATGAATCACCTTTAAGTGATTAAATCGGGCCAATTTATTTTCCATCTGTTGCCACCACACGGTGGCACTGCGTGTATTATATGGATAAACATAAACCTGCTTTGCCCGACCGCAGGCCTTCTTCAAGCGTTTTTCATCCGGCTGACCCAGATCAATCCACACCTCGATTTCATTCGCCGGACTCTTTTGCCACAAGTCCGGTTCATCATCCACACACAGACCTTTAGTGAAGCACAAATCTGCATGCGCATGCATCGCAAAAGCCAGAATCCTCAGCATCATTCTTTCATCATTTTCTGAAGGATGACGAGCAATGGTCAATACATGATCTTGATAATAATGCCGATCCATATCAGCAATATTCAATTCCACTTTAAAGATAGTCGCTTTCAGTGCCATATAATTTTTTACACAACCGGTTTACGCAAAGATTTAAGACGTGCATGTTTGGTTTTGCTATCCAGGCGTCTTTTCTGTGAATTTCTGGTGGGCTTGGTGACAATGCGTCTTTTTGGCGTAACCATCACGCTAAGTATCATCGCCTTTAACCGATCCAACGCGTCCTCCCGGTTTTTTTCCTGACGACGATATTGCTGTGCCTTGATAATGATCACACCCTCACCGCTTACCCGCTGATCTTTTAACACTAATAATCGCTGCTTGATTAGCATCGGCAAACTGGAGGCATGAATATCAAAACGCAAGTGAATCGCCGTGGCGACTTTGTTGACATTTTGACCGCCTGCACCCTGGGCACGAATGGCAGCGACCTCGACTTCATGATCGGGAATGGAAATTTTGTGGTTTATTCTCAACATTTACGTTTTATCACATATAAATCATAGTGCTCAGTTTATCATTTTTACACAAGACAATCTTAGGGATGAGCAACTGCGCATTCCTAAGCCTTTTTCGATAACGCTAAAATGAATCTGTCACTCAGCGATAAAGCTCACATATACTTTTATAAATCAATTAGTTAATTTATTTTTTTGTTACACTTGGCTAGATGCCCAATATTATCTATAATTAACAAGTGCTAACAATGCTAGTGGTAGTTATATGACTCAGAACGCAAAAGATATTTTTCAACAAATGGGTATCGAAGGAGGTGCTAAGGCTGTCACCAACGCCGCCGCTACTTTTATTCGCCTACATCCACTCACGGTTTTTCCGCCATCCATCCGGGATCTTTCCGAAAACGATGTTAAGTTACTGGAAGAAGGTGGCTTTCCAAAAGCACCCAGTAATATATCACTGAGTGACAATATCGCTATCATTGCAGGTGAGGTGGGCGTGATGATTGCTGGTGCCTTGTCTCAGTCGCAAGCGGCACAATTGCTAGGTGTTAATCAGAGTCGAATTCGTCAACGCATTAGCCAAACTACGTTATATGCTATTGCTGGAGACAATCGCATAAAAGTTTTGCCGCGCTTTCAATTCACAGAGAAAGGAGCACTACCTGGACTCGAAAAAGTATTACCAGCGATCAATAAAGAAGCACACCCCGCAGCAATACAACGATTTTTCGTGACGGCCAGTGTGGATCTCTATTCCGATGAACTTAAGACCAGTCTCTCACCTCGCGATTGGTTGATTAGCGAGCATAGTCCAGAGCTTATCGTAAGAATGGCCGCAGATTTATAAGTGATCGCTAAGTTTCCAGAACCGCCTAGCGTCACTGCCCTTAAAAAAATCCCTCCGATAATAAAAACCTACCGCAAAAAAACGTTGGTATGGCGAATTCACTTTTCCGGAGGCAAGTATCCAACCCGCTGGAATGAATTTCGACACTATGGACCTACCTCCAGTCGCTTCGACCATCACCAAACTAAAACCAATGGACAGAGCTATACTCAGCAGCGAGGAATCATGTATCTCGGCACAAACGGTCCAACATGTATTGCCGAAGTATTCCAAGCAACCAGGATTATTGACAGGCACTCCGGCACTCCGTGGTTGGCCGGTTTTCGGTTAGAAAAAGCCATTAGATTATTGGATTTGACCGGCGTATTTGCAACAACAATCGGCGCATCCACCGCCATACACTCCGGACCCAGGCCGAGAGCCCAACGTTGGGCTACCACATTGTATGATACCTATGAAAATATTGATGGCATTCTCTATTGTTCTTCAATGTATGGGAATGCAGAATCCGTCGTTTTGGTTGAACGAGGCGCCCAATCGATTCCCTTTCTCACGGTGTTCCATCGAGCCCTGAACGACCCCGCAATGCTCGCCACATTAGCCGAAACAGGTAAACAAATCCGTTATCAACTCGTCTGATCCTATCTCCCACCTTTGAAAGCCAATAAAGTTACGTTGTAACATGATAATTTACAAACAACTAAGATTACGGTATTTTGCTGCATGACAAAACTTACCCACATCAAAACAAACCGATGAATACTTCAAATATATTGCGCAATATGTGTCATCAGATTTTAAGTGACACGGATATTAACGCCATTTGTAAACACCGAGGCTTTCCCACACCGATTGACCGAGGCATTATGGAAAGTTTTTTGTTATCAGACGTCGGCTTAGAAACCGCGTTGTCAACATTGGGACCCAAAGAAATCGCCCTATTGCATTTGCTTAATCTTGACCAGAAAGTGGTTAAAATTGATTTTTTTGCCTACCTGTATAAGAGTAAAAAATCATCATCCAGCTTCGGCAAAGGCACACCTACGCAACGTTACAGTACCACCTTCAAATCCGTACAAACCCAACTGATCCGCAAAGGTGTGTTATTAATTGATCACATTAGCGCCGCAAGTAAAATGGAAGGTTGGCAATTCGCTTTTCCTACTGAATTTGCAAAATTTCTGCCAGCGCCTTTTACTCAGATCAATCACTTCGCTAATGAAACGGGTGACATCGATGCAAGCGCATTACCGCATAAAATTGCCAGCCTCATTGATCGTGCCTGTGCCCTGCCCAACGACCAGGAAGCCTCCTATCAGATTTGTCTGAAAAACGGACAGCTGATGCTAGGTGATAGTGTATTTTCTAGCTCAAGACTCATGGAATGGCGACAAAGTTACTGGCAACACTTGGTTGATGAAAAAGACAAGAAAAAATCAACCGCTAAAAAAACTTTCTCTTATCTCGTACACTATGCATTCGAACAACTCGGTCCCGACGAATGGATTGATCCTGAAGCATTGTCCACATTTCTTAGCATGGCCTACTCAAGCAGCAAACCACCGAAGCCACAAGTCATTTGTGAAATAGGCTGGGAGTTAGGCTATTTTGCACGCCATATTGACAAGGGCACCCAGTATTATCGTTTAGCATCCGCCGAAACAACATCAACCCCCTCGCCGGATAAATATTTACAATGCCAGCAAGCGCAAAGCGTGTTAGTTGACTTACCGCATATTCCTTTTGATGAGCTGGCTCTGTTAAATGACATTGCCGATTTCAGGCAGGATAACACCGGCTTGTACGCCGTACCTAACCTGATTAAAATGGGTCATACCACAACCACAACTCAACAACATATCCTATTTGATTGGCTAAAAACACACACAATCGCATTTAGCGACACCATAAAAACGCTGGAAAAAAAACAAGGTAAACAAATTGTGCATGACAATTTGTTAATGGCTAAAGTCAAAGATCTCAGCTTAAAAGTACAAATTCAAAAAGCGCTTAAAGACACCTCCCAGTTAGTCGAATTACCCAATGGGTTTATTGCCTTTGCAGCCGATCAATTACCCACGATTGAAAGAATCATCAAAAAGGCCGGTTATGCCATTAAAACTCGAACCGATTGATATTAAAAAACTGAAGGTTGTCACCAACGCGTGCAACTTACGTCGCGACTTACATGTCTTCGTTAATTATTGTATTGAGCGACAAGTTAAACGCTCACATCGTCATAACGATCTAAGCAAAGGCGATTTTAACCGTCTAAACAAGCTCATGAGCGCGCCGGAAGAATTTAACCAAGAACCACAGGATTCTTGGATCGACTATGTCGATGAGTTTGCACTGAAACTTGGGTTTGTCAAATACGACACCGAAGGTGAGTACATGGGTTACACCAGCATGGAGCCTTCTTTTCCTAATAATTATATCCAGGTAAAAACCCAAGCCTATAACAACTTTCTGACACGCTCTCTGCAACAACAAGAAAAACAAATCCTAGACACCATGATCAAAGACTATGCCGCTTGTCGCAATGAGTTCTTTAACGAACCCCCTTTATCACAGCTAGCCCGCTTCGATGGTTTTGGTTGTGAAACGGGCGTGCTCCCTTTTTTGGATTTTTCAGCCATACGCGAATTTCTATTTCAGCTATTAATCCAATGTGAGGTGGGCACGTGGTATAGCACTCAATCCTTAATCCAATACCTTAAAAATAATTATCCATTTTTCCTCATCACTGAAAAACCGAAATATAAAAATAATCATAAGGAAGGCCGTTACTCTAATTTTGCAGAAACATATGACAGGTGGAAAAGATCTCCAATTAACGAATCTGATAAAGACGGGTTTGAGCGTGTTGAAGGGCGTTATGTCGAACGTTTTTTGGAACACATTCCATTCACCCTTAATTATGTTGATGTCGCTTATGGCAAGCAACAGGGCAATACCAAACACTCACCCTCTTGGGGTGAATTACAGGCCTTTCGCATCACCCCGTTGTTTGCCCATGTCATGGCGAAAAAATTGGCAGAACCCTCGCTGACTGTACAGCCAAATTTTGAGCTCCAATTACAAGCGGAAGTTTATCCTGCGAAGGCGTTGCAAACGTTAACCTCATTCGCTGACATCCTCAATGAAGACACAACCATCACCTTAAAATTACAAAAACAAAAAGTCGTTGCAACCCTGGCACAATCAGAACCGATTGATGTCATCGCTTTATTAAACCACCTCAGCGATAAACCACTGCCACAAAATGTACTCACAGAACTCGAAGAATGGAGTGGTCACAGCGAAGCGTTTACCTTGTATCAAGGTTTCGGTTTGTTGGAATGTGATAAAACAATTCCACCCGTAGAAAATAAGTTCCACGTCGAAACCATCACACCGACATTACATATTATCAAACAACCTAAAGCTCTATACAAAACCCTAGAAAAAGCGGAACACGTACCGTTATGGATAAAACATAGTAATAGTACACTCACCCAATTACCACCGACGGCAAAAACAATATTTCCCAAACTCAGCCTCAAACAAAAAAGCAAGGCTAAACCCAAACCGCAACAAGTCGTCATCAACCGGGAAGTTTGTGTCACCCTAAACTTCCCCTCCGATGAACTGTTAGGGCAGTTTCGTAATGCACTATTAGCCGAGCACTGCCTACTCACCATCGACACAAAAAAACGTAGTATCCGCTTTCCCCAGTCTTATGAGAAGCACCTCAAAACCCTCAGCAAGCAACTTGAAACGACTCAGCAAGTGGTCATCAAAAACTCAATAACCACGGTTAAATAGGCTCAATATGACAGGACCACTCATTGTACAAAGTGACCACACGATGCTGCTTGAAGTCGAACATCCACGCTATGCTGAATGTCGAGATTTCATGGTGAGATTCGCTGAACTGGTCAAATCACCGGAATTTATCCACACCTACCGGGTGACGCCACTGTCATTGTGGAACGCCGCCGCCCTGAACATGACTTTCACCCAAATCACCGATGGGCTACAACAATTCAACAAATACCCGATACCCAGTAACGTCATTACTGATATCAAAGAATGGCATGGTCTATATGGTAAACTGCAATTGATTCCCCACGGTGAGCAATTATTATTGCAGATAACCGATCCCTTTATTGCAGAAAAAATATTGCACGATACCGATCTGAGCATTTTTTGGTTAGAGATCACTAAAGACAAAACACGCGGCACCCATATTGTCATCGCTAAAGCGCAACGCGGTAATGTGAAACACGCATTAATCAAAGCCGGTTACCCCGTCAAAGATTTATGTGGTTATCTCACCGGTGAAGCGATAGCGATTGACTTGAACGAACTAGACTCAGATGGCAATCCATTTGCCTTGCGCCACTATCAAACCGAGGCTGTCGAGGCATTTTACCAAGCCGGCAGCGCTGCCGGTGGCAATGGCATTATTGTGCTGCCTTGCGGCTCTGGCAAGACCATCATTGGCCTCGGTGTAATTGCGCAAATTAGTAACTACACCCTGATTATTACCACCAATAATGTTTCAGTACATCAATGGCGCAATGAATTATTAAACAAAACCAATTTAGCCCCCGAGCACATTGGCGAATACACCGGTTTAAATAAAACCATTTGCCCCATTACCATTACCACCTATCAAATGTTGACTCATCGAAAATCAAAAAATGACCCGATGAAAAACCTGCAAGTGTTCTCCCGGCATAACTGGGGCGTTATTGTCTATGACGAAGTTCATTTATTACCCGCACCAGTATTTCGCGCCACCACGGATATTCAAGCCAAACGTCGCCTAGGTCTAACGGCAACACTGGTACGCGAAGATGGTAAAGAAGATGACGTATTCGCACTCATTGGACCAAAACGCTATGATGTGCCGTGGAAAACACTTGAAAACCAGGGCTTCATTGCTGAAGCCTATTGCACCGAATACCGTTTATCCTTATCACCAGAGGATGAACTCCATTATGCCCATGCAACAAAGCGTGATCAATTTCGTATCGCCGCAGAGAATCACAGAAAAATAGATGTCATAGAACAGTTACTTAAAAAACACAATCAAGACCAAGACCATATCCTCATCATCGGCCAATACATTAAGCAATTAGAAACCCTCGCCAAACAATTAAATTACCCCTTAATCACCGGCAAAACCAAACACCCCGAACGCGAAACCTTATATGCAGCCTTTAAGCGCGGTGAAATCAAAGTACTGATTGTATCGAAAGTGGCTAATTTTGCCGTTGATTTACCCGATGCCAACGTACTCATTCAAGTCTCCGGCACCTATGGCTCACGCCAAGAAGAGGCACAACGCCTCGGTCGCATTCTGCGCCCCAAACAACAAAGCTCATTTTTTTACACCCTGGTATCCAAAGGCACCAATGAACAACAATTTGGCCTGAATCGACAAATGTTTTTAGTGGAACAAGGTTATAAATACCATATCGAGTATTTTGATTAGAAATGAGCGACGTGATATAGATCAGGCCATTGATATCCAGACGAGTTTAGGACGCCCCCCCGCTTAGGAGTTGGGTTTTGTTTCAAACACCTTCATTTTCAGGGGTGACACGCACTAAGCGTGGAACGCCATACAAGGGATCTTATGGCCGGACATTGTGTGAAGCCAAGGAAGGCGGAACACAATGAAAATGCAGAGCGTATAGGGATATACTCACAGCGTGTTTTGAAACAAAACCCAACCCCTGAGCCTTCGCTTCGCGGTGTAATCACAAGTTGATGTCTGGATATCAATGGCCAGATCTATAAGATTGAAAGAGATACAAGGATGGGTAGAGCAAACCCATCAATGCCAAGCTTCCTCTTTACCCAGCCACAGCTGACAAATAGAGCCATACCATATACCCGACATAGGCAGTGAGCAAAATAGCTCCTTCCCAACGGGTAATCCTACCAGGGGCACGAAAACCGTAGGCCATCACAAATAGCAGTAGCGTCAATCCAATCATCCACGGAAAATCACGACTCAAGACCGCTGCGTCAAAAACACCCGGTGCAATCAAACCCGGCAAAGCCATCACCCCAAGCAGATTAAACATATTGGAACCGATAATGTTACCGATGGCGATGTCGTGCTCTTTTTTCAATGCCGCCATCACCGATGCCATTAGCTCCGGCATACTGGTACCAACGGCGACGATAGTCAGACCGATCATCAGGTCCGACACACCAAAATCCTTAGCAATATTAACCGCACCCCAGACCAGAACTTTGGAACTGACAAGCAACACAATAACGCCGAAAAACAGCCAGAACAGCGCCTTGTTGGTAGGCATATCCTTAGGAATTTCACCCTCGAACTCCGCCGCCGCAGAGTCTGCTTGACCATCAGACTTCCGACCTAGACTGACCACTAAATAAATCATCAGTACCAGGCCAGCCATCAGAACCACGCCATCCCAGAACCCGAGCACGCCATCACTCATCAGCCAAAACGCCAGTAGTGATACCGCCAGCAGAATGGGAATTTCGCGCCGCATGATATCCGACCCCACCGTCAGCGCCGCCAAGAGGGCAGTTACCCCCAGCACCAGACCGATATTAGCGATATTGGAACCAAGCGCGTTGCCAATCGCCAGACCTGGATTACCATCCAGTGCCGCTATGCCAGCGATCAACATCTCCGGCGCCGAGGTACCAAAACTAATAATAGTCAGACCAATAATCAACGGCGAAATCCCGAAATTACGGGCCGTAGCCGACGCCCCTATCACGCAACGATCGGCTCCCCAAACCAAAAACACAAAACCGGCGATCACCGCCACGACAGACAACAGCATCAGGACATCAACTCCGTAAAAATAATGAAACGCGACTTAGGAATAATCGCCCCAGAATACCGGCGAATGTCGTCACACCTACCCAGTTATCGATGAGAGATACCTTGAAACCGACATAAGCCCAGCAACTTCAGCTAAAGCTTTTTCTTAGCAGGTCAATTTTTGAACCACTTGATCCCATACTTGCCAACTCAACCATCGAAATTGTGTCTTATTCTCAACATTTAACTTTGCTCACCTATATATTATCCACCCTCCCCCTTCTTTTTTCTAGCTTTATGATTCTATAATAAGCACGGAATCGCCAACCATTCCCTACTTTCTGAGCAATTTAGCTAACACCGAATCCTCAGAACCTGCGATTGAATCAAGCTAGCTACCCTATTTAAATCTATCAGGTCAAAACTATGGAGAAGTTCGTAAATGAAAGCTTTATTTCTCGCTATTATGGGAGCAACACTCATTGCATTCTGTTACCAAGCCTCTGCTGACGGCAATGTTAAGAATGCAAACGCCAGGCAAACTGCTGGGGAACAACAACTCGTCGCCACCAATACTCAACAATGGTCGAACAACTTCCAACAAATAGCCAATCAACACTTATCCCCAGAGTCGAAACAACCTACGCCGCAGCCCATGGAAATGCCCGCCGGGGCAGTGCGCGTTCAACCGGCACAGATTATTGACCCAAACGGATTCGGCAGGCCGATGATCGCCGCCACCATGATGACCCCTGTCGGCTGGAAAACCCAAGGTGGGATCGTGTGGCAACAGAACACATCGGGATGCGGACCCAATGCGCCCCATTTTTACTGGACCGCCACAGCTCCGGACGGCCTCGGTATGATTTCCATATTACCTGATGAAAAATGGCAAGGTTTCAGAGCAAATATACAAGTACCCATGCCTCAAACGCAGTGTCCGAATGTCTGGATCACAGACGTTAAACAATTCGTCCTGAGTTATATACAGCGCTATCGCCCCAACGCGCGGGTACTCGATTATCGCGAACACCAGCAACTAACGCAGGAGCTACAACAAAATTTACAGCAGATACAGGCTAATATGCCCAGCATCAACGGAATGAATGAGCAACAATGGGGCGGTGTCGGTTTTGCGCTAATTGGCTATCAAGTCAACGGTCGCGAAGTACGTGAACAGATCGGCACTGGGGCTATTTTTTCTCTTTCGAGAATACCGGACGGGCTATCTGGCGGTACATTTGATACCTTACAAATCTATACCTTACCGGGATTCGCCATGCGCATGCCAAAGGGTCAGCTAAATTTTCAGCAAGTAGAGATGTTACGCAAATCCAGCAAACCCAATGCCCAATGGAATGCAAAAATGACGCAGTACCGAACCAAGATGACCGGCATAACTGCCGATGGCGTAAGGGATCGATCGGAAATCATATCGCAAACCGGTCGTGAAATTTCAAACATGCAAATGGACGCTTGGCGTAACCAACAAGCGAGTAGCAACCGCAGCCAGCGCGAACGCATCGAAGCAATCCAGGGCATTGAGACCTATAATAACCCATATAATGGTGGCACCGTGCAACTCGACAATAGCTATGCAAACGCCTGGCAACTCAATGACGGTACTTATGTACTAACAAATGACCCAAACTTTAACCCCAATACAATAAACGGCCTGAGCGGCCAGAGACTGGAGCCAACCCCATGATCAATATTTCATCGGTTTTTATCGCCATTGCGATAATGGTCGCTAACATTTCCACGAGTTCAGTTGCGCAAGATAGTTTTGACAGCCCATCAACACCACAACAACAAACCATGCCACCGCCAGATTTCCCGGAACAGCAAAACATGCAGCAGCCGGGCTTTCCAGGACAACGACCACAGCCCGGCGGTCAGCCATACGGCCAGCAGATAAATTTTTCGCATATTATGCAAATGGAAGATCAGGATTTCGGTATACCGCCCACCAATCAACTCCACGCCGGCCCCATGCATGGCCCCACGCCGACAAAAATCCCGGGGGGCTTGGTCATCAGCACCGAAGCGTTGATTATGACTCTAAAAAAAAATAGCGGACAAATTCTACTGTTTGATGTACTCGGCGGTTCCATCGGTTTGCCCGGTGCACAAAACGCACTACCTGCCGCACAACCCGGATCGTTCAATGATCAAACCCAACAAGAATTCGGTCAGTACCTCGCTCAGATGACCCCCAGAAACAAAGCAATGCCCATGGTTTTTTATTGCCAGAGCCCACAATGCTGGATGTCCTATAACGCAGCACTACGCGCTATCAATATGGGGTATACACAAGTTCTGTGGTATCGCGGCGGCATTGAGGCATGGCAAATGGCCCGCCAACCGACGTTCCCGAAAGAGTAGAGCAGCGTGAAGGCAAGGCACCGCCACCGGACGAAGTGCCTTCGCCTATCCTAGGAAAAACATCACGATCATTCGCTCGGAGGCTCATCACATAATAAGAAATACATACTATTGCTACTCACCAAGACCCTCTCTACATAGTTGCTCCTGATACCCCCCAAAAAAGCTGTCCAAAGGATTTAGTTCAAGCTCTCGTGCTCCAAACAATTAAATTCATCTGTGACACTCCGGTAACCCCTCTTGACGCCCCAAAAACCTGGTCAAAACCAAGTCGAGTTGACTCATCGGCACGAATTGCTTGAAAACCGCGCAATCATCGTGTAGGGTGTCCGCCATGAAAAAAAG
>Ga0316206_1000425_pt1 | contig 59139 bp, 61 predicted proteins | sample 6monthpyrite_MG_FD_204942 | JGI IMG/M metagenome (GOLD analysis project Ga0316206, IMG submission 204942) | Microbial mat bacterial communities from mineral coupon in-situ incubated in ocean water Damariscotta River, Maine, United States -... | ecosystem: Environmental > Aquatic > Marine >...
CGCCCTTTCGCTTTGACGCCTACTCGACCTTGGTTTGTTTTCCACATAAAATTAAGTTAGGATTGGCGCGGGTGAATACCTATGCGTTGTTTAAAAATAAATTAAAACGGCAGAAATTTAAAGAAGAAATGAACTTGTTACTCGCACCCGCCCAGAGTTGGTTTCTCAACTTTGGTTGGAAACTTGTCAAGTGAAGTCCCAGAACTTGCGCCTAGAGCTTTTCTGGGTCGATTGTTGAGAGACTCTTTAATTCACCCAACTTCATTATCAGTACCATTTTCATAACTGCAACCTTTTGGAAGGTATTACAGAATGAGTCCAATTCTATTTTCGTTTAGGCCTCTCTCCCACGATCTGCAGGGGTGAACAAGCGATATATTCGATCACAGTAGCAGTCATCTTTATCCCGTTCTCGGCCGTTTTAAAGTGAGTCACCGCAATCTCCTGCGCTAGCTTGGAACGAAATCTTTCTGGTCAGTATTTGCTTTAGGTATTCTTGCTTCTGCCGAATTCAATTGCGATTTTGTTCACGATAATTTTATTCTAAAACTAATCCTCCACAGATCATTGATCCGTAGGAACGCAAACTTATGGACGAATACCCTTTTAAGTCACCTTTTAGTCATTCAAATTTATTTCCCAGAGGGACTTTAAAATCCTCTATTAGAAGAAAGGATTGCAAGGTTATTTTCAGAATTGGCAGCACCCAAGAATTCGTGCATGAGACACTCCCCTTCATTTCTCTTTGCTAGCAAAAAAAAAGGCCAGCTTTGGGCCAACCCTTTTATTTCCATAAATTAAAAGCATTATTGGTTAAAGATTATTAAAAGTCCTCGTTCCTATTATAACTAGGAAAACTTTCAGGGTGATTACTCCTTGCTTCACCTGAATAAACTTTTTTATATTCTCCAGAACTTAAAACTTCATAAAAAGTAAGAATATAAGTTTTCTCTTTACGGTTTGTAAGCAAGCCTGCCTCTACATAATATGTACCAATTTCCAATTCTTCATTTGAGTTCTTTAATATAGCTACATTAAATTTATTTTCAGTTAATAGCTTCTTAATCTCTTTTGTCATCTCCTCGGTGGAGCAGTCGTTCTCAGTTTCAATAGGAAATATAGGTGATCCACAATTCTCACTTATAAGTAGTGACACCTTTTCAGTATATGCAAAGCTATCTTTTAGAGATGGGTTATTGCTCATGTCCCTTGGGAGAGTCTGAGAGGCGTTTACTGAGCTAGATAATAATAGAACTAGAAATAAAACCATTTTATTCATTGAATAGTACCTTCTTTTCATTTTAGAACTCCTTGTTTTTAATGTTAAATTAATTTAAAACTATTTATTTTTCCGTTAATACATCTTTAAAATTTTTTCAAATTGAGTGTCAAAAGTTTAGACACTCATCTTTACACTCATCTTTACACTCATCTTTAAACTCATCTTTAAACTCATCTTTAAACTCATCTTTCAGTTTTTTAAAAAGGAAGGTGCTTCTGGCTTTTTAAAGGAGCTTGTTACTTACACTGTTGATGTTGCTCTGGTACAACATAGATACTCTAATCGCACTCTGTGGTTTTTATTACCTCACTATCAGAAGGCTTCTCTTTGAAAATTCTTTGGCGGGAAATTTGTCGGCCAATTATGCCCGTGATAGTTTATTAAACTATGCAAGACACTATTGACCCAGCGGCAGTTAAATATCTTCTCCTAGCAGAAAAGGGTGAAAATATTGATATCGTATTTTTGCAAACAAGCGTTGAGGATTCACCACCTAAAATATTTATGAGATCGCATATTCAATCCGATGGAATTGGTGCTTTGCTGGATTTAATGAAGATTGATGGGACGCATATTCAAAAAGGCCCTGTTCTAAAACATTCTGGTCGGCCCCCCCTTTTTAAAAGATTGTTACTTATGCGCGAGCATTTAAAAAGACAAGCTCCCATTGACTATTCTTGGAAGAAGATTGATCGCAGGGTCACGGGAGTTTCGGCAGGCATTGCGTATCTGACTTTTTCTGTGGAACAGACTACCAGACTTAATGAATTTTGCAAAAATCATGAGTGTAATTTAAATGGCCTCATTTTATGGAGTATTGATTATGTTGCAAGGGAAAGATATTTAATGGCCTCGCAGAAAAGAGTTTGGATGGTGCCAGTTAATATTCGCCTGCAGGAGAATGAAATGGGAAATAAGGTGACCGCCCTCAGTGTCAATATATTTGATGGTGATTCGCCGGGCATCATTTATAGGCAAATAAAATCTATGCTGCAAGGGGGGCTTTATTGGGGAGGAATGATCGTCGCCAATTTACCTCGCTATATTGGTGTGCGCGCACTTAGGTTTTTGACAAAAAATCTCAAATCCCCTTATATGGGAATTGTTACCAATTTAGGTAATTGGAATCATGGTCCCAGTGTGGAAAGACTGCTAGTAAGTGCTCCAGCAACGTCGTTCTGTCCAATTGCCATTGGTGTAATGACTTGGAATGGCAGTTTGGGGATGTCCTGCCAACTGCATCCAAGTTTAAGTAAGAATATCCAGGAGACGGATCAATTATTAGAAGATTGTAAGAATAAGCTCTTGGAATATGCTGGCATGAATGCGATGTTAAAAACTTCAAGCATAGCTTGGGAAACAGTGGCTAAAGAGGGAAAGAGGATTTGAATGGTCGAATTGGATAAAAATTATATTACTCAATTGCATAGAGTGAATAGAGTCATTTATTGGCTTGATTTGTTGGGTTGCGGGCTTTTCGGTTGGGGCTTTTTTTTTATAGCTGTTTACACGAATAATATTTTTTTAGAGGTGGTGGCCTTTTTGTTGGGGACGCTACTGATTTATCGCGGGCAATTGTTTATTCATGAGGTGGTTCATCAAAGGAAAAATATCAAAGGGTTTGCACTCGCTTACGATTTACTTTTTGGTTATCCAAATACCTATCCTTCCTATATTCATGATCCGCATTTGGCCCATCATGGCAAGAGAACTTATGCGACTGTGGATGATCCAGAATATTATCCCCATGCGAACGATACGTGGATGAAAATGTTGCAACCGATTTTTTCTTCTTTGTTGTTGCCTCTTTTTGCTACCTTGCGGTTTTGTTTGCTTCCTCCGATTATATTGTTTTTTCCAATGCGCTGGAAAAAGAAAGTTTATCAACACGCTTCTACCTTAGTTATGCGCTTAACCTATATTCGTCCCATTAGATCTGATCGGGAAATACATGTAATGATGATCAACGACCTACTTTGTAGTCTTTATCGGTTGATTTTTATTATTCTCATCGTAATGGGGGTTTTCCCGCTAAAAATAATTTGGATTTGGCTAGGAATGTTTATATTGGCAAGTGTACTGAATATGTACCGTACCAAATTGGCCCATCGCTATTTAGGAGATGGCAATCCCATGAGTTCAGTGGCGCAATTACTCGATTCAGTTTCGGTTTCAGGTTCTTTTTTATCGGGGATTTGGGCGCCGGTTGGTCTTAGGTATCATTCTGGCCATCATCTCTACCCAGTTATTCCCTACCATAATTTAGGCAAGCTTCATCGTTATTTAACGCGACAAGAAAATCGTCAGCATCCTTATAATAAAACTGTTTTTCCTAGTTTTTTTAAAGCATTTTTTCATTTTATAAAATAATTATTTATAGATAGCTGATTATAAGGTAGAGATACTTTTTATTATAAAAGCAATTTAAAAAAGCGAGTCATCATGAATATATTGTTTTTGTGTACCGGTAACTCGTGTCGCAGCCAAATGGCCGAGGGCCTGGGCAAAAAATTAAAAGGTGATCAATACCGTTTTTTCTCTGCTGGCACAAAAAAACATGGTCTCAATGCTCGTGCCGTTCAAGTCATGGCCGAAGCTGGTGTAGATATCTCAAAACATTTATCCAAGACAACGGACGAAATCTCTGAAAAGATGGATATCGTTTTTACTGTATGTGGAGATGCCAACGAGAATTGCCCTTATCGTGCTGGTGAAAAAATAGTGCATATTGGATTTGACGATCCTCCTCGGTTGACAGCAAAATTAGTGGATGAGAAAGAGGTATTGGCGGTGTATCGTCGAGTGCGTGACGAAATAAAGGAATTTATTTTGCAAATAGAGAAATACGTATAGGGATTATTTATTATGCAAGAAAAAATACTTGTCGTAGAAGATGACAGCGATATCAGAGAGTTGATTCATTTTAATCTTTTTAAAGCGGGGTATAATGTTATCCTGGCACATGATGGTGCTCAAGCCTTACAATTATATTCTAAAGAATCGCCAGATTTGATTCTGCTCGATTTAATGGTGCCGGAGATCGCCGGTCTCGAAGTTTGTGAGATTATTCGCGAAAAAAGTAATCTCGTTAAAATTCCTATTATTATTGTGACAGCAAAAGGTGATGAAAACGATATAGTAAAAGGACTTGAGGCGGGAGCGGATGATTATATCACCAAGCCGTTTAGTCCAAAAATATTATTAGCGCGTATTAAAATTGCGTTGGGTCACTATCGGGACAAAAATGGTAAAGGTAGTGATAAAAATATCACAAAGATCAATGATATCTCCATTGATAATAGTAAAAAAAAGGTCATTATTGGCGGTGAGAAAATAAGTTTAACTTATTCTGAGTTTGAAATTCTTTTAACCCTCGCTAAAAAACCTGGTTGGGTGTTTACCCGGTCGCAATTAGTAGAACTTGTTAGAGGGCAACAGCATGCGATTACCGACCGCTCTGTCGATGTGCATATTGTCGGTCTCAGAAAAAAAATGGGCGAACGCGGAAGTCTTATCGAGTCTGTCAGAGGGGTTGGTTACAAAATGCGAGAGGAAGTTTGAATAAAACAAAACCTCTTTTTTGGAAACTATATCCAACCTATTTATTGCTCTCACTAAGTGCCTTATTAATTTTTGTTCTATTTTTGAATAATTCCTTTATTAATTTTTATTATAATGACACTTTTTCAAGATTGTCGGAAAAAGCGCATTTATTAAAACTGCAAATCGCGCCATTATTAGGCGCAGGCAAAATTAAGGAAATCGCAGATATTGTCAATAGATCTAGCAAATTATCTAATGATAGGATCACAGTTATTCTGCCGAGTGGAATTGTTATTGCCGACTCAAGTGAATCCCCTGAATTGATGGAAAGTCATGCTCATCGTCCCGAAATTGAAAAAGCTCTGAATGGGGACATAGGTAGAAGCAATCGGTTTAGTCCAACTGTGCAAAAAGAATTTTTGTATTATGCAATCCCTTTATTCTATGGAGATAAAATAATAGGAGCTTTGAGACATTCTCTATCCATTGAACAAATTCACAACACTATTTCTCTTTTTTCTGGAAAAATATTTTTCTTATGTTTTATTTTTATCATTGTCTTAAGTTTTATTATTGCTTGGCATTCTCAATCAATTGGTCGGCGTTTACTCATAATGAAAAATCATGCAGAAATTATTGCCTCAGGTAATTTCGAAAAAAAAATTATTGTTAATAAAGATGACCCTAGTGAAATTGTTTTGCTGTCTAATTCCTTAAATTTGATGAGTACTCAGTTAGCACGAAATTTAAAAAAAATTATTGAACAAAAAAATGAAAAGGAAATACTTATTTCAAGCATGCAAGATGGAATTCTTTCTGTGGACATGCATTGGAACCTTTTCCACGTCAGTAAAACGACATTTAAAATATTTAATTGCCCCTATAATAAAGATTTTAAGGGAAAGTCAATTTATGAAATTTTTAGAATTTCGCCAATCTTAGAGACTATTGAGTTTTTATATAAGAACCTTGTCTCTGTGGAAAATGAAATCGAATTAAATGATGGCACTGCACTGCTGATGAAGGGAAGTATTTTAAAATCGCAAAATGGGAAAAATATTGGGGTCATTTTGGTTTTTCATGACATTACTCGTGTGCGAGAATTAGAGCTGCATAGAAAACAATTTGCCGCCAATGTTTCGCATGAGTTGCGTACACCCTTAACTTCGATTCAAGGCTTTATTGAAAATCTCCTCGATGGTAGTGTCGATGATACAGAAACACGCAATAAGTTTCTCACCATCATAAAAAATCAAACCACTAGATTAAACTGTATTGTAGAAGACCTCTTAACTTTGTCGCAAATTGAAAATGATAAGCAAATTGAAATGCATCTGCAGGAGTTGACTCCGATTATTAATTCGGCGATTTCTAATTGTGCTTATAAAGCGCAGGAGCAAGATATAAAAATTGAATTTCACCCTGCAACAGATATTAATGTCTTGGTAAATTCTTCTCTTTTGGAGCTGGCCTTAATTAACCTGATTAATAATGCTATAAAATATGGCCCAGAAAAGGGCCTGATCTCAGTTTTCTATGAATTGACGGGGGGGCAGGTTGCCATCAATGTAAAGGATAGCGGGCCGGGCATTCCCAGACAACATTTAGATAGACTTTTTGAACGATTTTATTCTGCTGATAAGGCGAGGAGTAGTCACCTCGGGGGCTCAGGCCTTGGACTTGCTATTGTTAAGCATATTGTTCTTAGATTTGGCGGCACTGTTAATGTAGTTAGCAAAGAGGGTCATGGCTCTACTTTCACTATCCTTTTGCCGGTCAAACATTCCTAACACATTCCTAACAATAGCTTAATAAGTCCACAACATCCCAAGCGTAAAAAATGCTTTTAAAGTAAAAATTTAGGAGAAAAAGAAATGAAGTTAAATATTATCTTTTGTTTGTTGATGACAATTTCATGTATCGGTCAGCCAAAAGGCGGTAAGTTAAAGGGAAAAGTACGTATTGATGGTTCAAGTACTGTTTATCCTATAACAGAGGCCATCGCAGAAGAGTATAGAAGTATTGCCGCTAAAGTAAAAGTGAATATTGGAGTTTCGGGAACTGGTGGTGGTTTTAAGAAATTTAGTGCAGGAGAGATTGATATTAATAATGCCTCTCGAAAAATTAAGGATAAAGAAGCTAATTTAGCGCTCGAGAATAAAGTTTCGTATGTTGAGCTTCCAGTCGCTTACGATGGGTTAACTGTTGTTATCAATCCTAAAAACACTTGGGCGACCAATATGACCTCAGCTGAATTAAAAAAAATATGGGATAAAGATTCAAAAGTTAAAAATTGGTCCGATATTAGAGAAGCTTGGCCAAAACGCGCTATCAAATTATATGGGCCTGGAACTGACTCTGGAACTTTTGATTATTTTTCTAAAGCGATCAATGGTGAATCTGGGCGGTCTCGTGCCAATTATACTAAAAGCGAAGACGATAATGTCTTGGTTAAGGGAGTGGCGGGAAATGTAGACGCCATGGGATATTTCGGGTTTGCCTATTATAAGGAGAACCAAGAAACTCTTACAGCTGTGACCATCAACGGTGTGGCACCGACAATGGACACTATTAATAAAGGTGTTTATAAGCCTCTTTCACGGCCAATATATATTTATGTTAATAAAAATTCATACAAGAGGGCGGAAGTTAAATCTTTTGTAGATTTTTATTTAAATATTGCAAAAAAAATCGTAGAAGAGGTAGGTTATATTCCTTTGCCCGATGAAATGTACAAAAAAGGTTTAAAAAGCTTTTAAGGAATACTTTTGAATCGAAACTTACAAACCAAATGTATCGGTTTTGGTATAAAGTTCCTGTTGGGAGCTTGTGCCAGCTTTACGGTTGCCACTACCATTGGAATCGTGGTCGTCCTATTCTCAGAGACCTCAGAATTTTTTTCCCAAGTTCCTCTTTTTGATTTCTTATTTGGATTAAGCTGGGAACCTTTATTAGAACCAAAGTCTTTTGGTGTTTTACCATTGGTTTCTGGAACCTTACTGATTATGTTAGGCTCAGGCTTGATTGCTATTCCTATTGGACTTTTAACGGCGGTTTATTTGAGCGAGTATGCAAAACATCGCACTCGTGCTTTTATCAAACCCATTTTGGAAATCCTCGCTGGCATTCCCACCATCGTTTACGGTTATTTTGCTCTGACTTTTATCACCCCTATGTTGAAACAGATTATTCCAAGTATTGATGTCTTCAATGCTTTAAGTGGTGCGATTGTAGTGGGGATTATGATTTTACCAATGGTGTCCTCCCTCTGTGACGATGCATTTAGTGGTGTTCCTAAAAGTTTAAAGATGGGTGGTTATGCACTAGGGGCAACTTCCTTTGAAGTCATCTGCCAAATTATTATGCCGGCGTCGGCTTCAAGAATCTTAGCCGCTTTTATCTTGGCGCTCTCGCGGGCGATTGGGGAGACCATGGCGGTGACCCTGGCAGCCGGTGCCACTCCCCATTTTACCCTAAACCCCTTGGAAAGTATTCAAACTATGACCGCTTATATTGTTCAAGTTAGTCTCGGTGATACTCCCGCCGGGGGCATTGAGTACTTAACTTGTTTTGCAGTGGCGTCTTTGCTCTTTTTTATAACCCTCGTTATGAATATATTAGGACAACGAATAATTCACGGTATTGGCAAAAAAGGTGGGCAAAATTCGTGAACAAAATAAAACGCCGTAAGCGCACAGAGAAAATTTTCCTATGGGCCAGTCGACTGCTATCTTGGAGCACAATTTTAATATTAGTGGTGCTGATGGCACATATTTTAATCGAGGGCACACATTATTTGAGCGCTGGCTTTTTAAATAATTTTCCATCGAGATTTGCCGCTAAAGCAGGGATGAAAGCGGGGATTTGGGGGTCATTTTGGCTTATGGTCATGACGACATTGATTTCGGTGCCGGTGGGAATTGCTTCCGCACTCTTTTTAGAGGAGTATGGCATAAAGGGTAAAATTGGAAAGATTATCGAAGTGAATGTTTCCAATCTCGCAGGTGTTCCTTCTATTGTCTATGGACTGTTGGGTCTGACGGTTTTCGTACGCTATGCAGATTTTGATAGAAGTCTTTTATCTGGTGCACTGACTTTAAGTTTATTAATCTTGCCGGTTATCATTGTTGCCTCTCGCGAGGCCATTAAGGCGGTACCAAACACTATTAGGTATGCCGCTTATGCATTAGGCGCACATAAACATCAAGTTATTTTTGGTCATGTCCTGCCTGTGGCCTTAGCGGGAATTTTAACAGGGGTTATTCTTGCCCTATCGCGAGCGATTGGCGAGACTGCGCCGTTGATCATTATTGGCGCTTTGGCCTATGTTAGTTTTACCCCAGAATCACCAATGGATGAATTTTCTGTTATGCCTATTCAAATATATAATTGGGCCGGCCGTCCCAAGGCAGAATTTCATCAACTTGCCGCTTCTGGCATTATTGTTTTACTATGCTTAATGCTTACTATGAACCTTATCGCGGTCATTATCCGCCACAAGAGTTCGAAAAGGATGAATTTATGAATTCACAGGATTATGTTATGACCATTAAAGACGTTAATATCTTTTATGGAGAGTTTAATGCTGTGAAAAATATGTCTATGAATATAGAAAAAAATAAAGTTTTAGCAATAATAGGTCCATCGGGATGTGGCAAATCAACACTGCTAAGATGCCTCAATAGAATGAATGATTTTGTCCCAAGCTTTAGTATAAAGGGGAAAATAGAATATAACGGTAAAAATATTCTCAAGTCAGATCCTATGGAATTGAGAACCAAAGTGGGCATGGTTTTTCAAAAACCTAACCCCTTTCCAAAATCTATTTACGATAATATAACTTGGGGGCCAAAAATTCATGGCCACGACGTGAACTTAGATCAATTGGTAGAGGATTCATTAAAAAAGGCTGCGCTATGGGAAGAAGTGAAAGATCGCCTTAAGAGTTCTGCTTTGGATCTTTCTGGTGGACAGCAACAGAGGCTTTGTATCGCTAGGACTATTGCTATGAAACCCGATATCATTTTAATGGACGAGCCATGCTCTGCCCTAGATCCAAAATCAACTATCAGAATTGAAGATCTTATTAGTGAATTGAAAAATGAATATACAATTATTATTGTAACTCATAATATGCAACAAGCCGCTAGAGTTTCAGACAAAACCGCCTTTTTTTATGAAGGTGAACTGATTGAAATTGATAGTACAGATAAAATTTTTACCAAACCAAAAGAAAAGCGCACAGAAGATTATATTACTGGTCGTTTTGGTTAGATACAGGGGATCAAATGTCTAAACACTTAGCTTTCGAAATTGAAAACTTAAAGAAAAAAATTCTTTCATTGTCCATAATAGTTGATGACGTGGTTAAAAAGTCTGTGCGAGCACAACATGAGAGAAATAAAGAATTAGCAAAGGAAGTCATCTCCTTGGATTATAAAATAGATGATCTAGAGGTTGAAATAGAAGAGGATTGCTTAAAAATTCTGGCGCTTCATCAACCTGTTGCAGTGGATTTACGTTACCTTGTAGGGGTCATGAAGATGAATAATGACTTAGAAAGAATAGGGGACCTTGCCGTCAATATTGCAGAGAGAACCCTTTTTATTCTAAAAGGTCCCGAGGTAAAAAACCCAATAGATTTATCGGAAATGGCAGAAAAAACGTGCGCCATGTTTGATCGCTCAATACAGGCGTTGATTAAAATGGATACCTCTCTGGCATTGCAAGTTTGCCAAGATGACCAAGCTGTCGACGACATAAACAAAGAGATGTATGAAATAATTTTTAAAAGTATCCAAGAGCGACCAGAAGATGTGCGGGTGCTTATTAGCTATTTGGCCTCTTCCAGGCATCTCGAAAGAATCGCAGATTACGCCACTAATATTGCAGAGGACGTCATGTATATGGTGGACGGAAGCATTGTTCGGCATAATCCCGATTTGTTTGAGTAATAAAAAGAGAGTGAAGAGTGAAAATATTTTTGATTTTGAAATAAATGGTTTTTGTCAGATCCAATTGAGCTTGCCCGAAAGCATTAAAAATTTAGTACAAAGAGAAAACTGGAATGCATTAGATCGAGCTCTCGCAATCTTTTTTCAGCAAGATTTAAAAATCATCTTATCGGCTTTCACCCAAGTAAATGAAATAGAACATATCATTTCAATTCGAGAGGAACCAGATGAAGATGGTATTTGGCACGACGATGGGTCGCGAAAATTGGCGTTCACCTTATCTTTGACAACTCGACCTGAAGACATCAGTGGTGGTATTTTAAATTTTAGAAAAAAAAACACCACTCAGACACATCAAATCTCAACTGCAAATTTTGGTGTTTTGACCATTTTTAAAACGGGACTTTCTGGTTACGAGCACCAACTGACAAAAGTTGAAAATGGTAAACGAATTATTTCTGCAGGTTGGATTACTTAACTAGGTCATTGAAATTTTTTTTATTTCATCTGCAATATGTTTTAATGAGCAAATCTTTTTTACTGCTCCGGCCTTAATTGCCTCTCGTGGCATACCAAATACCACAGAACTTTCTTCATCTTGAGCAATTGTATAGGCACCATTTTCTTTTAATTTTAACATTTCTTGAGCCCCATCATGGCCCATACCAGTTAAAATAATCGCAGAAATGTTTAATTTCATGTTCAGCAATGATGTGAATAAATAATCCACTGATGGCCTGTGCCCATTTAATTCTGGGCCATCCACGATTTTTATTTTATAAATATTGTGGCCCTCTATAACCATTAAATGTTGGTTTCCAGGGGCAATATAGACTGTTGAATTTTTTAATATCTCTCCCTCTTCAGCAACTTTGACATTTAATCCCGTAAGTTCATTTAGCCTCTTACTAAATGCCTGGACAAAATCATTTGGTATATGTTGCACAATAACGATGGGAGGAGTTGTAAAGTTAATTTGTTCTAAAATATACGCCAAGGCATTTGTGCCACCTGTTGAGGAACCAATAGCTATAATCTTAGTTATTTTTCCGTTCTCTTCTATTTTACCTTCGGGTTTTTTAATGTAATCAAAGGTTGGTAGTTGATCTTGATTAATCATTTCGCTTAATTTCTTTTGCATCGTCTTTGAATCTTTAACGATCATGACTTTTTTTGTCTTTTTTAGTGGGGTGGTTTCACTGCTGTCCATAGATTTTATTTCAGAAGTCGCATGCTCTCTTTCTACTTTTTTGTAAATCGACTTGCCTAAATGTTTTAGTCCAAATAATTCTGGATCAACTTTTTCGGATAATCCTAAAAATAAATGACCACCATCTTTTAAGTGTTTTACCGTATTATGAACGATTTTTTCGACCATATCCTTGTCAAAATAAATTAAAATATTTCTTAAAAAAATGATATCAAATAGAAAGGGTAAACGTTTTCCCGATGCCAAATTAAAGGTTTTAAATTTTACATTTTTTCTAACAAATTCCTTCATGCGGTAGGTGTTTAAGTTTTCTTTTAAAAGACCCTTGTCCATATAAGTTGCTCTAAAATTAAAATCTACATCATTTTCAGCTTCTTTTTTTGAATAAATTGCATCATTGGCAGTATTGACAACATCGGTATTTATATCGGTACCGAGGACTCGCACTGATGAATTCTTGTACAACTTACTGAAAAACATATACATACTATAGGCTTCATGACCTTTAGAGCTGGCAGCAGACCAGACATAAATTGCATCAGAAGGTGGCATTTTTAGATTATTTTCTAACCATAAAAAATGCTCTTTTTCTCTGAAAAAAGAAGTTTTATTGGTGGTCAATAGATTTATAAAAATCTCTTTTTCAGTGACAGCATTATTTCTTAGATAGGTGATATATTTATGCCAAGATGAAATATTAAGTTCACTTAATCTATTCATCAGTCGATTTTCAACCAAGTAGGTATGTTCTATTGGCAGATGAATTCCACTCCATTGATATAAAATCTTTTGTATATTTTCAAGATCACTGACTTGCAGCTTGATGCTTTGGGAAAACGATTTTTGTGCCAATAATACTGTTATAATGCCCCCCACGCTTTATCATTATCGATATTGTTACCAATATTACTATTATTATCATCATCATCGACATTTTTCACTGTGCTAAATGGGCCGTTTATACGTGATTTTTTATGCTGTTTAAAATCTAATACTTCTTTGTGCTGAGTTGCTGTATGGGAATTGGTATGAGACTCTGCAGCAGGTTTTTTTGATTTTTTTAAACCACCTACAGATTTCAATAATTCTACTACTACCGAACTAATTTTATCGGATTGCTGTTTCAATGCCGTCGCGGATGCCGCGCTTTGGTTCGCCAATCCAGCATTCTGCTGTGTCGCCTTGTCTAGTTGTGAAACCGCGATATTTACCTCAGTAATCCCGGCAGATTGATCTTTTGAAGCAAGTAAAATTTGTTCCGCACCTTCAAAAATTTTATCTGAGTTTTTCTGGACCTTATGGAAGGTCTCAAGAACATTCTCTAATTTTCCAGAACCCTCATTGACTCGAATTTGGTTTTCTTGAAATATTTTATTAGCGCTTTTGGTGCCATGCTTGACCATCTTAGAAATTTCAAAAGAAGCTTTACCACTTATTTCTGCTAACTCACTTACTTCATGGGCGACGACGGAAAAACCTTTGCCATATTCGCCTGCTTTTTCAGCTTCAATATTGGCGTTAACAGATAATATTTTTGTTTGAAAGACTATATCATCTATTATTTTGGTTTTTTCACCAATCTCTTCAATCATATCGACTAATTTCCCGAGTTCGTCATTTCCTTTAACAATATCTTTCATAGATAATTCTAGCTCTTTAATTTTTCCTAGAGATTCTTTTGCAGATTCCTTAACGTCTGTAGAAACTTTTTTTGTATCTTCCGCTTGACCGACATTGTTGCGAACCATTGAACTTAACTCTTCTAACGAAGCAGCTGTTTCCTGTAAGGAACTTGCTTGATCGGAAACAGTGCCAGAAAGAACCTTGCTACTCTCTTGAAACTCAACCGCTTTGGTGGTCAGGTTATGTGAACCACTTTGTAAACGATTGCTGATATCAATTAAGAAATTATAAATACTACGATTGAGAAAAAATGCAAAGATGCCAAAAATTAATATACCTATGCCGGAAAATACATAAAAGATAATGCTAACTGAGTCTTTTCGTTTTGCTACTTCCTTATATAACATTTTCGCTTGCACATCAGATTGTGTAAATAATTCATCAATGGCCTTTTCTAAAATTTTATCATTTTCAATGAAAATTTCTTTGTTAATTTTGAATTTATCCCATTGTCCATTCGTTGCTACCTGTACAAGTTTAAGAGTCTCATTTCTCCAGTCATTTAAGCTATTGGAGAGATTGTTGATTTCATTTGATTCTTTTAGTTGGGCCCCTTTCAAAATGCTTAATGATTTCTTAATTTGTAAGAAAGTTTCTTTAATCTTTTTATTAATATTTAGGTTTTTAGCGGGATTATTAATTTCGATTTGATGAATTTTAGAGATTACAGCATAATGGTAGGTTCTGATATCTCGAATACCATTGGACGCTTTATAAGGATAGTGATAAATTTTTTCTGTACCCTTAAAAATTTCATTAATTTCAACTTCGGCAAAAAAAGAAATAGAAATAAGGGCAGCCATTCCCATCATAACTAGTAATTTTATTTTCATTGGAATACTTATTTTAAAGAACTTCATGAGATCTCCCTTTACGCTGATTTTTCTTCTTCAAGTTGAATTAATTTGTCTAAGTCGATGACTTTTCTAATATCTAAAATAATGATATTACTCTTTTTAATAAGATCTGTTACAAAGGAGTTTTTGTTGTCAGAGTTTTTTAGTTGAACAGATTCTATTTGATCTTGTTCAATTGATTCGACTCGGAAGACTTCCTCGACCAAGACACCGACATCATGGTCATTCATTTCGATAACAATAACGGCATTTTTATTGGGTTCAATCTTGGAATCACCTTTTTTTATTCGTGATTTTAGATCTATGACATTTAGAATCTTACCGCGAATATTGAGCAGCCCAACAAAATATTTCGGAGCGCCCGGTACTTCCGTAAAATTAAAACTACTGACGACTTCTTTGACAAATTTGAGCTTTACGCCGTACTTGCGGTCGTTCATACCAAACATGAGGTATCTATTATTTTTTTGTTCTAACATAAAATTACCTTACCCAACTCTTTTTTCTATTAATTGCGATAAACCTAATATAAGCGCCACATTTCCATCTCCAAGAATTGTGCCCCCGGAAATTCCCGAGATACTTTCCACATCAATTGGTATTTTTCTGCTCATGATTCTCTCTTGGGATAATATTTTATCAAAGATTACCGCATATTTTTTCCCAGCATAGGGAACGACTGCGGCAATTCTTTTGAGACCAAGTCCCTCTACTAAAAAGTTCTTGGCAAAATCATTATTCAAAAAAACGACTTCCAATATTTCCTCTCGTCTTTCAATGATGTATTTGCCACTGTCTATTTGATCAATATTTTCATCATTGAGGGGAAAGGTTTCAATAAACTCCGAGTTGGGGAGAATAAATCGTTTATCTTCTATGCTAATAACTGTTCCATTAAACATGGATAAAGACATCGGAAGTTCAATGATAAATTTACTGCCTTTATTTTCCTCAGAAGTTATTTGACAATTTCCATGTAAAGATTTAATCATTTCTTGAACGACATCCATACCAACACCTCGACCTGAGATGTCTGTCGCTGCATCTTTGGTACTTAGACCGTTGTGAAAAATTAAATTACAAATTTCTGCATCTGATAATTGATGGTTTTCTTTAATAAGGCCTTTAGATATGGCTTTGTTGAGAATTATTTCCTTATTGATGCCCTTTCCATCGTCTTGAATTTCAATAATAAAGATATTACCACGTTTTTTTGCCATGATATGAATTTTACCAATGGGATTTTTCCCCGCTAGTTCTCTTTGCTTTGGTTCCTCGATACCATGGTCGACAGCATTTCTCACCATATGCATGAGCGGGTCAAAAAGATTGTCGACAATGGTTTTATCTAATTCTAGTTCAGCTCCGATTTTTTCAAACTCAATGGTTTTACCCGTCGCTCTGGCAGTATCCCTGGCAATCCTTTCAAGTCTGTTAAAGATCATGGCGACGGGAACGACACGAAAATTTATTGTCATTTGTTGTAAATCGAAAGTAACTTTTTGTAAGTTGCTGACACAAGCTTTTAACTCGGCCTGTTCGGCCTTGCTATCCACCAAATAATTTAAGCGTGATTGCAAGATAACTTGTTCTCCAAAATAGTTTAATAGATTATCTACTTTTGATAATTTTAGTTTTATGGTTTCTTCGGTTGTAGGCACTTGTTTCTTGGCATTTTCAGTTTGGGCAGGAGGCACTGCTGGAACTTCATTTTTCTCCTCTGTTTCACGTGGAGTTATTTGTGTTCCCTCTTCCATTTGCTGCATCAGTCTCAATGCTTCTTCATCTGACATCTCAGCTGTGTCTGCAAGCTTATTTTGTTCCTCTGGTATATTATGAAAGACGATGTTTTCCTGTTCATCGACATTTTCTACCTCGGCCTTATCATCAAGTGAGGCAATCTTTTGTAATAATTCAGCATAGACGTTTGCATTGTCAGGGTGATTCTTTAGGGCTTCAATTTGTTTTTGAAACAAATCGAGCACCTCCCATATTAAGGAAATAACTGGTGGGGAGAAATCTAGCTTTTTATCTCTCAAGGCAATGAACAGGTCTTCAACCTGATGGGCAAATTCACCTAAATGGTGAAATTCCACGGCCTTTCCAGATCCCTTTAAGTTATGTAAGACTCTCAAGATTTCAGGCATGGAGGGAGAGTCAGCACCATCTTTTTCGAAATCCAAAAATGTATTGGACAATTGTTCCAGCAAATCCTTAGACTCCTCTAAGAATTCATGGCGAATTTCTAATAAAAAATTATCCTGTTCCATTTATAAATCTCCAGACGCTAACTATCGGCGCGGAGATTTATTACTTTAATACTGGAGTTGGATAACTATACTTATTAGTGAGGGTATTGCAGGAGTTGCCCATGCATAAAGTTTATTTAATGTTGGTGGCCACCTGGCCCATGGACATGTCCATGTTCAAGTTCTTCAGCACTAGCGGCACGGACATCGGTAATTTCAACATCAAAATGTAATGTTTTGCCGGCCAAAGGGTGATTGCTGTCTAGCAAGACTTCTTTATCATCAACTTTGAGAACTGTGAGTAGCACTGGGCCTTGTTCAGTGTCCGCTTGAAATTGAACGCCAACTTTGATTTGGTCTGGCTCTTCGAATTGTGATTTTTCCACCGACTGAACCATTTCTTCATTTCTTGGGCCATAAGCCTTTTCGGGGGGGATAGTTGCCTGGAGTTTTTCCCCTTTAACTTTTCCCTCAAGTTGTTCTTCGAGGCCTGGAATAATTTGACCCGATCCAAAGATGAAAGCTAATGTTTCTCCACCTGCAGATGAATCGATGATTTCTCCAGCATCATCTTTAAGTGTATAGTGCATTGCGACCACAGAATCTTTGGCTATGTTCAAAATTTATCCCTCGGTTAAGTTTTTTTTCTTTTATCAATTTCAATCGGGTAAGTACATTAAGAATCTTAATTTAGATGCCCTTTTTCGCGTCTTTTTTCTTATAAAATTACTGACCACGCACTCTTTTTAGCATTTCTAGCCCCATAGAAAAGGCCGTATTAAAAATGGCGGCATAAACACCTCCAGTGCGGCGGGGCTGTTTTTTATGCCCAATACGGTGGAGTTGCTCAGTATACCAAATAATCTCTAGGGGAAAGAGCGTATCAATAATTTTAAAACCACTGGTCAAAGGCTTGACTTCACTTTGCACATTATCACCGGCCAAAAGCTGTTGTGGAAATTCTGGGTTTATTGCCAGAGGCCTTGCTAGTCCGATTATATCCAGGGCCTTTTCCGCTAGCGCCTGTTGCATAAAAGCAGCAGTTCTAAATCCTCCAGTTACCATGAGAGGACAGCTAATGACGTTTTTGATTTCAGCAGCATATTCTAAAAAATAAGCTTCACGTTTTTTTGTACTCGCCTTGAGCTCGATGCCCGTCATGGCGGGCTTTTCATAGGTGCCGCCAGAGAGTTCTATCAAATCAATGCCTAGCTCAGAGAGTTTTTTTGCTACTTGAATGGCCTCAGCATTGGTAAAGCCCCCTTTTTGAAAATCGGCACTATTTATTTTTATACCAATAGGGAAATCCGCACCGACTTGGCGGCGCATGGATTTATAGACCTCCACTACAAAACGCATTCTATTTTCAGAGCTACCGCCCCATTGATCAGTCCTCTGATTACTTTTTCCCGAGAGGAATTGACTTACCAAATAACCATGGGCGCCATGAATTTGCACCCCGGAAAAACCGCAGTCTTTAACTATTTTAGCGGCATCGGCAAAACGTTCGATGATGTTAATTATTTCCACCTCAGTAAGTTCTCTAGGGGTGCTAAACATTTTGTCGAGAGGTTTTGCAAAGGGAATGGCGGAAGGGGAGAGATTATCCTTGGATATAAAATTTGGAATCTGCTTACCTGGGTGGTTGAGTTGAACCCATAATTGGCAATTAGTATCTTGGCCGGCCCGCGCCCAATTTTTTAAGCCGGCATGGTTGTCTAGGCCTTTTTCGATGACAATATTGTGAGCTTCCCCAAGGTGTTGCTTATCCACCATGACATTACCTGAAATGCATAATCCCAATCCTCCTGTGCACCAACGTCGATAGAGGTGATAAAACTCATCACCAGCGTTAAATTGTGGATAGGCCATATTTTCACTCATGGCGGATTTTGCAAGTCTATTTTTAAGGACAACTCCACAGGGGAGTTTGATGGATTCAGCTAATTGCATTTAATTCCTCTAATTCTTCATAGGTTTTTAAGAGTTCTTCTTCCAGTGATTCTTTTTGTTTTTTTATTTCTGCATAGCGGGTGGATAATTCTTGGTTCATTTTAGCAAAATCAAACTGCTCCAATTCATTGGCAAATTTATCTATTTTTATTTCCAATTCTTGGATGATGCGAGGTAGTTTTTTTCGTCGAGTTTTATCCTTATTAGATAAGTCTTTCTTCGCAGAATTTTTTTCTGGCATTATCGCTGTCGCGCATGCTGAGTCGGCATTGAGATCATGATCTAGAATATCTTCTACTGTAAGCGCCTCTAAATACTCTTCTGCTTGTTCGAAGCCGCCCTCGAAATTTTCCATACTTTTATTTCTTAAGACCCAAACTTTATTGGTGATATTGGAGAGAAAGGAACGGTCGTGGCTAATAAGGATGATAGAACCGGTAAATTCAATAAGTTTTTCTTCGAGAACTTGCAAAGTTTCTAAGTCTAAATCGTTGGTTGGTTCATCAAAAATCCATAAATCTCCTGCTCGCAGTAAATTGAGTGCCATTTGCAAACGATTTTTTTCACCACCTGAAAATGTTCTTAAGGGACGGTGCAGTTGATCTTTATGAAAGAGAAAACTTTGAAAATAACTGGCGATATGTTTAGTTTGGCCATTGGGTAAGGTGACATGGTCAACTCCGTCAGCGAGTAATTCAAAGGGAGTTTTTTCTAAATCGAGTTCTTCTCTCTTTTGCGTGAAATGTTGAATCGACAAGTTGTCTGCACGTTTTATATTACCGTGTGTTGGTACTAATTTATTGGCGATGAGGTTAATAAGCGTGGTTTTACCGACACCATTGGCACCAATAAGCCCAATCTTATCGCCCTTACTAATTTGTAAATTAATATTTTTAAAGAGGAAGTCTGATTCATTGAAAGAAAAATCCACATCTGAAAAAGTAATATACGATTTGGTTTTTTTCCCCGTTTTATTGAGAGACATTTCAAGTTTTCTTTTGGCGTCACCTTTAACCTTGGCGACTTGATCTCTTAAATTGTGAAAACCTTCAACTCTTTTTTTACTACGTGTGCCACGCGCTTTGATACCTTGGCGCATCCAATCGGTTTCTCTTTTGAGTGAGTTTTGCAATTTATTGAGAAGTCGTATGCGAGAATTTTCTTGTTCGCCGAGATGGACCAGATATTGAATATAATTGCCTTTAAAACTATCGATAAGACCATTATTTATATGCAGAATTTTATCTGTTGCCCGGCCAAGTAAGTAGCGATCGTGGGAAATAAGGACAAAGGTGGATTTTGAACTACTGAGTCGCTCTTCAAAAAGTTGGATGGTCTCTAGGTCCAGGTGGTTGGTGGGCTCATCCCAAAGCACAATATTTGCGGTGGCGGAAAATCCTAAACTGAGTAAAACTTTCTTTTGCTCTCCGCCGGATAAACTCGAGACTTTTGCGTCCAAATCGCTGAGCGCAAAATATTTGAGATAGGACTCGTAGTTTTGGATCAGGTCCCAAGCGTTGATTTCATCGAGTTTTTCTAAATAAATTTTTTGATTATCAATAAGTTTTTCCATCTCGTCGTCACTGGCCGACTCCAACTTTTTATTCAACTCCTCAAGCGCAAAATGAGTCTCTTTTAAAACTGGGTAGAATTCATAAATATAATCTTTGATACTCGGATCACCATTTTCATCGACGGGAAGTTCTTGCGGAACGAGAAAACTAGAATAAGCCTTATCGGGGTCGCCATCTCCACGGGCCTTGTCAAATTGAAACGGTGGAGTGGTATTGTCCGCGCTTAATTCACCTATTAAAACTTTTAGCAGAGAAGATTTTCCCTTGCCATTGAGGCCTAATAAACCAATGCGGTCACCTTTGCTGATAGAAAAATTGGCGCCGTTAAAAATACTTTTACCGCCAAAAGAGAGATGGAGATTTTTTAGGGTGCAAAATAAGCTCATTTATTTCCTTTCATAGGGGCAAAAACCTGGGCGTGGACCGAGGATTTCCGGATTGTCGCGACAGGTGTTTGGGCGGTTTTCATAAACATTACATTTTCTAGTTTCTTGGTTTAAAAACACGCAATCGCGGTTTGAAAATTGTGCCAAGGTAAAAGTTTCATGTTTTTGATTGAAACGTTTAATAACACCAGATTTTTTTAAATTTTTGGCGATGTCCTTTAGTGGCCCGTCTGCGTCAAATTGCTCGATGACTTGCATTTTAACCAAGTCTTGTACTGACACCTCAACCAGCATTTTGCAGCAATCGGCGTAGCAATCGTGGCAGAGACCGTCTCTATAACGTCTCCAGGTGAATGGTTTATTAATATCCAAAGGTTTTGCCTTGTTAAATCATGATACTTCGTGTTATGTATATCAAAATTAAAAAATAATAGTAAGGAATATATACATGATTAGCACATCTAATTTAAGTCTTAGTTTTGGTGGTAGAAAACTTTTTGATGAAGTGAATATAAAGTTCACACCCGGTAATTGTTACGGGTTGATTGGTGCGAATGGTGCCGGTAAATCTACTTTTTTAAAAATTCTCTCCGGTGAGATGGAAGTGCAGGCGGGAAATATTGTCATTCCTGCCGGGCAAAGACTATCTATGTTAAAGCAGGACCATTTTGCCTTTGATGAGTTTCAGGTTTTGCAAACGGTATTGATGGGCAATCAAAGACTCTTTCAAGTTTTGAGCGAAAAGGATGCTATCTATGCCAAAGAAGATTTTTCCGATGCAGACGGGATCCGGGCATCCGAGTTGGAAGCCGAATTTGCCGAAATGAATGGTTGGGAGGCGGAGTCTGAGGCGGCCATTATCCTCTCCGGTCTAGGTATTGATGAAAGTTTTTTGACCAGGCAAATGAGTGAATTAACGGGAGCTGAAAAAGTTAAAATCCTTTTGGCCCAGGCCTTATTTGGAGCGCCGGATATTCTCTTGCTGGACGAGCCTACCAACCACCTCGATATTATGGCGATTGATTGGCTCGAACGTTTTTTATTGGATTTTAAAAACACCGTTGTTGTGGTCTCTCACGATCGCCATTTTCTCAATAAAGTCTGTACGCATATTGCGGATATCGATTTTGGTAAAATTACCAGTTTTGTGGGAAATTATGATTTTTGGAGAAAGTCCAGTGAGCTGGCGATGCATTTGCGTTCCAATGAGAAGAAGAAGTCTGAAGAGAAGGCGAATGAACTAAAAGCGTTTATCCAAAAATTTAGTGCCAATGCCTCTAAGGCAAAACAGGCCACTTCGCGACAAAAACAACTGGAGAAACTGCAATTAGTAGATTTGCCGATCTCAACCAGAAAGTATCCTTTCGTACAGTTTGACTCAGACAGGGAGGCGGGAAAGGATCTTTTAACCGTCGATCAAATTTCTAAAACAATTGAAGGGGTAAAAGTTCTGGACAATATTTCTTTTCAAGTCAGAAAAGGTGAAAAAATAATTTTCCTCGGCGACAACGATTTGGCAAAAACCACTTTATTCCAAATTCTCATGGGAGAAACTGAAGCGGACTCCGGCAGCTATACCTGGGGGGTTACCACTAAGCAAACTTATTTCCCTAGTGACAATGCCAAGTACTTTGCAGGTGGGGAACTTAATTTAGTGGATTGGTTGCGCCAATATTCTAAAGAAAAAGATATTACTTTTATTCGCGGCTTTTTAGGTAAAATGCTTTTCTCCGGCGAAGAAGCGCTGAAGAAAACAAATGTTCTCTCCGGTGGCGAGCGCGTGCGTTGCATGCTCTCCAAAATGATGTTGTCCGGAGCGAACGTTCTCGTTTTAGATGGCCCCACCTCTCATTTAGATCTAGAAAGTATTACTGCGGTAAACGATGGACTTATTCGATTTAAAGGCACTATCCTTTTCACTTCCCACGATCACGAGTTTGTCCAAACCATCGCAAACCGCGTGATCGACATCAAAAAAGGCAAACTTGTCGGCGATCATCACACCACCTACGATAAATACCTCGGGATCGTATAACAGTTGAAAAACGCTGGAAGTTCTTAGAACTTAATGGATGAGGTGCCAGGAGACTTGTGCCGGATGACGTGCCAGGAGACTTGGGCACCTCATCCGGCAAAGTTTCTTATCGGGCACCTTAATCTCAAGGCTCCAATTGACTTGCTATATTTTTTAACTTTTGTTTAATTGATTCGACTTTCATTTTACAGCCCCGTGATTGGCCGACAGCCATTTGGTGCAGTCTTGGAATACATTTCCTTTTATTGAAGGGTAATCTTTCGCCTTAGCAATTGTTAGCTCTTTTATAATTTGAACTACCTTCGGTGACCTAAGTTTACTCGCCATTTCAAGTAGTTCATTAACTCTGATCTTTTTCTCATCTTGATCAAGATAATATCTTAGAGAGCTTATAGCAGTCTCTTCGTCTAGATACTTAAATGCATCACAAACACTTCTCTCAGGAGTTGTTATTCTAACCATTTGCCCTGCGATTTTTTTCCATATCACTCCAGAGATTAGGTCTCTTGGCCTAATAATTTGTAACTTTTTTTATTCTTGGGTATTGAATAATTGTTTGGAATTGCAAACCAATATGATCTAGGGATCTCATCAGACTCAAACTCAGGGAAAATGTAATGGCCCCTTGTTACCCTGATGTTTTCAGGGCGCTCTCAAATTTCGTCAAGGCTCCGAGAATTAATTTTTCTTAAAAATATTATCCCAGTATTTGGCAACAGAGTTCCCTATCTGTTCATTCAAAACATAAAAGACAGGTATAATAAATAATACTGAAATCGTCCCAACTAACAAACCCCAAGTCATCGCCATAACCATGGGTGATATGAAACTATCAAACCCACCAATAAATCCATAAGCAGTCGGAATCAACCCTGCCACTGTCGTAAAAGTTGTTAGTAAAATTGGTCGCAACCTTTTCGCAGAGCCATCAATAACCTCATTGATGAATATTTTTTTATCAAATAATTGTTTACTTGATTTTTCTCGAATACGATTAATAAATTCAACCAATATTAATGAGTCATTAATAACAACTCCTGAAAATCCGAGAATTCCAATTAGCGCCAGCATGGATAAATCCATCGATTGCAGACCGAAGGCCAAAATAGCTCCAACTAACCCAAACGGAATCGCCATCAAGACCATAGCGGGTTGAGAAAAAGAGTTAAACTGAATAATGAGTAGGAAGTAAATGGCGAGTACCGCCATCAGAATGGCGAGCAGCATATCATGCATAGTTTCGCTATCTTTTTGCGCCTCTCCTCCAAACTCGATAGAAAATCCTGGGTTTTGTTTTTCAAGATAAATAAATTTGTCTTTTAATCTGTCATAGATTTCTTTAGGAGTCGTTTTAGCTGAGTCCAGATTAGCGGTGATGGTGTAAGATCTTGATCCGTTATAGTGATATATATTTTCAGGAGATGAGGAGTCTTTGGACTCAACTAATTGACTAATTGAAACTAAAATATCACGTTTATTTCTAATTAATATGCCCTTTAATGGATCTTTAAAGTTTTTAGATTTTTCGTCTAACATAACCCGAAAAGGAACTTTTTCTTCGGGCGTTTGTAAATATGTCACAATTGTTCCGTCAAAGGCAGTTCTAATGTTTGAGGCTATAACTCCCACATTTAGTCCTGCCTCAGCAATATTAATGTATTTAGGAATCAATCGTGTTTCAATCTTACCTTCTCTAAAATTTGAATCAACATCTGTCACTGGATATTTCTTTAGCTGTGTGTTTACTTGTTTTAGTATTTTCTTTATTACAGTTTCATTATTACCTGTGATACGAATCTCAAGAGGTTTACCAGCGGGTGGCCCGCCACCATCAATATAATAGTCAAGTTTATAAAAAGGTTGAGTTTCAAATTCTTTTACCTGACTTAAAATATTCTTCTTTAAATCCGTAGCGCTCAACTCGCGTTCTGAAGCTGGTGTCAAATGGATTTCTATGAAAAACCCGTTAGAAGATAGCATGTCATTATTACCCCCAGGAGTAAATTTCACTCCATTGACCGACTTATATGAGTGAACAATTCCCTTAGGCAGTTTGGTAAGAATAGATTCAATTTTTTTTGTCTCCCTTGCTGTATTTTTAAGAGAGCTATCAGAGGAAGTTTCACCATAAATCCACATTTTTGTGGCCTGATCAATGGGAAACATTTTAAACTTTGCCAAATTTATCGCAAAACCTCCCCCAATGATAATAAAAAGTAAAAAAAGCAACGATGTCTTAAAAATATTATTTAAGCACCAGTTTAGGAGGTTGCGATAAAACGTTTCAATTTTGTATAATATAGACTGACCTAAAGGTGGTTTATTTGTCTTCCCTTCTCTCGTTTTACTATGCGCTAGATGCGCTGGTAGTAGAGTTGTAGCTTCTACCAAGGATGACAAAAGCATAATGATGACAATGGATGGAATTTCCAATGAAAAATCACCGATTTGTCCAGGCAGAAAGTACATAGGAATAAAGGCCAAAATGGTGGTTAAGATTGTTGCTATTACAGGTTTTAATACATCCTGCAGACCACGAATAGCTGCTTCTTTTGCTGGCATTCCCGCCTCACGATTACTATAGATGCTTTCAGCTATAATTATCGCATCATCAACCAACATTCCAAGAACAACAACTAAACCCATTAAGGAAATACCATTTAAAGTAATATCAAAGATTGGAAGTATTATGAGAGCTATAGCTACAGATAATGGAATTCCTGTCGCGGTCCAAAAAGCAATTTTTTTATCTAAAAATAAAAATAAAACTAACAATACAAGAAAATATCCGATGATAGCATTGCTATAAACCATATTCAGTCGTGCCTTAGTTTCTATAGAAGCATCAAATGTAGAAAATGATTTAATTTCAGCGGGTAGATTTTCATTTTTGTAAGTTTCAATCTCTTTTTTTATTTCAATAACCGAATCTATAATATCGGCTTGTCCTTTTTTAGATATCCATAATGACATGCCTCGCTTTCCATTAAATCTAATTAAGGTGTCTTGCTCTTCAAACCCATCTACAACTTCGGCGACATCTTTGACTCTTACAATATAGCCGAGGTCACTGGCCCGAATGATAATCTTTTCGACATCTTTTGGGTTATCAAATTCTGATAATGTGATGATGCCTCGCTTGCTTGTGTAGGACTCTAATGACCCACCACTAACACGAATTTTATTATTTTTAATTGAATTGATAACTTCATCAAAAGAAATAAATTTTTTGGCCATCTTTTCTCTATCTAATAAAATTTTTATTTCTCGATCAGGGACTCCTTGTTCTTTTACTTTAGAAATTGTTGAAAGCTTTAATAACCTTTTCTTAAGTTCTCGCGCATGATGCCTAATTAATTTGGTTCCTACATCCGGAGATGCTAATACGACTTCGTATATTGGAAGATTATCCACTTTAATTTCAAAAACTTTTGGCTTGATAGTAACTTCTTCAGGTAGATCACTAACACTTTCTACTGCACGCCTAATATCATTTTTTGTTTTTTCTAAATCTTCTACATTTGGCTCAATTGTGACCTTAATAATAGAACGATTTTCAAGAGACGTAGATTTGAATTTCTCGATGCCATCAACTTCTTTTAACGCTTCTTCAAGTTTTACCGATACATTTAGCTCAACGTCTTCAGGAGAAGCCCCTGGATAAATAGTCGTTATATTCATCTGCTTCATATCGACACGCGGGAACGCTAATCTCTTAATATTCCCCACCGAAACTAACGCGAAAACAACTATAAGTACCATAATCAAGTTTGTAATTAATGGGCGGTCTATTAGGTAAGTTACTATTTTTTTCATATTATTCTCCAAACTATATTGAATGTTGAGGAACAAGGAGTCTTTCGACATCAATCTCGTATTTTTCAAATATCTGGTTTGTAGCTAAATCTAATTTTAAAATTGCAATATTGTATTGTACTAGGGCAGCAAGCTCTGATTGCCTCGTTTTGGTTCTATTATCAAGGGCATTTTTAACTGAGATTGCGTCAAACTTACCTTGCTGAGTATAATTTAGGAGCTTATTATAATAGCTTTCGGTCTCTTTTCGAATTTTCCGTGTTCTTCCCAAATCTCGATATGTCAGTTTAACCCTATCAATTTTATTAAGGATTTCAAAACGTATATTTGTATGAAGTTCTCTCAAGCTTAATTGAGCTTTATTCAAATTGATTCTGGAGTTGCGAACATTAACTTTTATTTCTTTGTCCCAAAGGGGGATATTTAAGTTCATTGTGACACGATATTCAGGGTATTTACGAGAAGACAGGTTCGAAAAAGCTGAACCAAATTGTGGATGTTGTGAATTGTTACTTAGAGAAATACCTCCTGTAAGTGAAGGTAGAGAGTTATTTTTATTTATTTGAACCGATAATTTAGCAGATCTTATTTCCAACTTAACATTATTATAGTCGGCCCTAGAATTATAGGCCTGTTCTAACATTTTTTCTTCGTCTAATTTGAGAACTTTTTCACTGAAACCAGCTACTCCAGAAATATTTGTGTTTTCTGAGAGGTTTATTTTTCTTAAAAAGCGCCTTTTTGATTCAGACAAATTTTGTTCTACGAATTCTAGTTTGCTTTTAACCTTTAAGACAAGAGCATTGTATTGATTCAAATCAAAGTTTTGCGCCCGTCCTAACTTTGTGTTTCTTTTAATAATGTTTCTTACTTGTTCAGTGGACTTTAACTCAATTTTTGCGTTCAGCAAGGCTTCTCTATAAATTGTAATTTGCCAATAATTTGATAAAATGGAAACTATTTTTCTTGAGATATTAAAGCGTAGTTGTCTTTTGGCCACTTCAGTATGATTGAGATATATTTGATCCTTCCTTTTATCTATAAAACCGAAAGCATTTTTTAATAACTCCTGTTCCACCCTCATAAAAAAGGAAGTACTATGAGAACTAGAATCATAAACATTAGAATAAGTCTCAGTCATTCCAAGTTCCATAGTCGTTCCATAATGAGTCGATTTACGGATTGAAATCCCAGAATTCCAAGAGTAATAATCTTTTATTAAAAAAGAGCTATCACTAAAGGGGTCCTTTTTATTATAGTATGAGTTATTGAAATTTATTGTAGGTGCATATTTTTTTTGTCCTCTTAAAAAAGCCGTATCGCTCATTTCATAATCTAGATCATCTTTTTTAATCTCAATGCTAGAGTTGAGGGCCAATTGCATAATTTCTTGAAGATTAAAAACTTTTCCATTAAGTTCAATTGTATTTATTTTCTCTGCAGCGTGAATCTCAAAAAGGGAAATTAAAGTATAAAGGATAAACCAACATATAATATCTTTCATTCACCACTCCTTGAAATTTTTCTAAGAATATATTTTTTAGTTTTGGCATTACAGATATTCAACACTCTACATTTGTGTTTACAGAGGGGCAAATTTTATAAAATACAAAAGAAAGCTCCAATAAGACTACTTTTTCCAACGAATTGATGGAATATTAAAAAGAAATTAAGTTTTTTGCGAATAAATAGGTCATTTCAAACTTTACCTTTCCCGACCACGGGGGCGGGCTAGTTTAGGTTTTGCGTAAGAGAACTGAAGTACAACGGTGCAAGTTCTTCAATCTTTTTTGGAGCGATTTTAAATAAGTCCTCAAATTTGAAACTTTTAGCAACATATTCAGCAAATTTTAAGCCTAAACAATAGCCAAACCGAACCGGTATCTCTTCAACTTCTTCTCGAATAAGAAACCACGTTTCGTTAGACTTTTTATCTTTACTGAGCAAAACCTTTTTAAAAAGTTGGCCAAATTTTTGTATTTTAGAAGGCACACATTCCTGTGCCAGATTTTTATCCATTAAAATTAACTCCATACTGGCCTCTGGAAAATATTCTCCCGAAGCATTGGTGGCCCGTCCTTCAGTCCAAAGTTTATCAAGCATGCTGCCCACTATTTTTTTATCTTCTGGTATTAATTGGAAATGTACAAAATGGGTAAGCTCATGGGAGACAAGAATAGAAAAATTTTTATACGCTTCTTCTTTATTAGTAGCAATCAATTCCAAATGCTCCAACTTCTTCTCCTCCCAAAGTCCAAATCATTCCTTCATATTTAAGAACTGAAGGAACAATATAAACATCCATTTCTTTAGATTCTATCTTTGGAAGTTATTAAGCCTTTAGAGTTTAGAATTGACCATGGTATAAATTCTTCAAGCCTCTCTTTTCTTTTTGTTTGCCATTTATCATCATAACCCTTCCAGTATGAAAACCTTTGATAAAAATCAAGATTTTTGGACTCAATGACCTGTTCCCATATCTTTACTTGCGCCTGGAAAGGTTTTCCTTTGGCTTTGCTAAGAAATTCAGAAAAATCTTGTTCGAAGGAAATAATATTGAATTTTAAATCATTTGCGATTAGAGATGAAGAGATTATAAAAAGTATTATTGAAAAAAATAATTTTTCCTGACCTCTAAAGTTAGGAGCTAGAAAAAAAGTGCCATGACACTTTTGAGGCCAAGTGGGTTGGAAAGGTGTCATGCCCCCCTTCAAGAAATCATCTAGAAGACGGATTGTTTAGCGCAATCTTTTTTTTACTTACCTCTGTGGAGAGCAGCAATGGGAATAAACTTTATCCCATCAACGGTTTTATATTCAAGGCCCATATAGAAGAGATAACATTGAACTTTTTGTTTAGTTGTTTTTATAAAATCTTTTAAGTTTCGCAGATCTTTTTTTCCTGGATTTTCACTGGCCTTAATTTCAATGACTTTAAGATGATCGGGAAATGGTATAATTAAATCTATTTCACTTCCTCCGATGGTTTGATAATAGTACATCTCTTCTGCATCATAGAATTTAAGTTTTCTTCGTTTTTCAATTTCAGAAATTACAAAATTTTCTATAATTTGTCCCCGTGAGCTGCTGATACCCAAAGCGAGTAAGATTCCATTATCAGAAAAGTATGATTTCGGTGCTTTTATTAACCTTTTAGCAGGGCCATATTGATATCCATAAAGTTTAAATCCTAATTCGGACTGATAGATAACATTAAGATATTTTTTGGCCGTTTGATGACTTAGGCCAGATTCATTACTAAAATTAGATACTTGAGTTAAAGAGCAAAGTGAAATTGCATAGTGATTAAGTATGGCCAGTAAACCGCTAACATTTTCTATATTGGAAATAAAGGCCAAGTCCCTCGTGAAGTATGTATTCTTATAATTTTTTAAAATCTCTTTTTTTTCTTTATTGTTATTGCATGATATGACTTCAGGAAAGCCTCCATAAAGAAGCGCTTCCTCAATCAGTCTGTTGGCATTTTTGAGTTGTAGTAAAGAAACTTGATCATCAAAAATTGAGTGTGTTGGTGGGCCTAGCTCTTCACCAAAACAAAAAGTAGGTAAACTCTGAGGTTCTATTCTACCGGCCAGTGTTTCATAGTTAGAGTCAAGTAAACCAATGCGGCTAGAACCACTTAAGTGAATATTAGATTTACGCTCATCAATTGCATATTTTACAGCAATGGAAATTTTTGGAACTCGCTGGGCCTCATCAATAATAAGTTTTGTAGCTAATAGGGCAAGTGCTTTGGGGTCTTTTTCGGCCATTTCCAAGTAGTCAAAATCGTCCAAAGTAATATATTTATGATGGGGGAATTGTGCTTTTAATAAAGTTGTTTTTCCCGCTCTTCTAGGGCCAAACAGTAAATAGTTTTTATTTTTTCCTAAGCTTAGCCAGCGGGTAAACATGAATAACTCCTACTTTTAAATAGAGTTATAATTTATCATGACTATTTATAAAGTCAATTTTAACAAATTATGACTGACGTCTTCCAGCTAGAGTATATAACGGGATATCCGCGCCCCTTTGGTTTAACCCAAACGGAATCACTTAAGTTCCACAATTGTTCATTATTGGCATAGATTAACCCTGATATTTTTTTCTTTTTATCGTTGATTAGTCCCTTAATCAGAGCGTTCAAGTAACCCTGACGAACATGGCCTGTCTGTTCTTTCAACATTATTATTTTTTCTTGCTTGAACTGTATAGTCTCAAGCAGTAGTTATAATCAATTTTTAGTGATTTTAGATGTAGCACTGCCTTTCTTTTATCAAGATTCCATAACTTTCTGAAATTTCAATCCCCGTATAGGATAGGGGTTGGGAGGTTTGCTAAACTGGCAGAAAATCCCTAAGTACCTTTTTCAAGGCGCTATCTTTTAGGCAATTATGGACGATTAATACTGTCAAGTTAAAATGGAAAAAATTTGTCACATAATATTGATTTCTTTTAATATCAGTCAGTTATGTTTAAGAAGTCGCTTTCTAAGCTCTCTAATTGAAAAATCTTTAAGTAATTGATATTAAGTACTGATATTGACAGTGGTGCTATATATGATACCATTGTTAAATGAGTATTGAAGAAGCACTGGAAGCTCTTAAGAGTGAAACAAATATTAAGTTTAAAGACCTTTTGAAAATTTGTGAATACTTTTTTGAAGGGCCTAGAATTAGTGGAAGCCACCATATTTTTAAAATGCCTTGGCAAGGTCATCCAAGAATTAATATTCAAAAGGATGGGAGTAAGGCCAAGTCATATCAGGTTAAACAGGTAAGAGAGGCATTACTAAAATTGAAAGAAATAAAGAAACAGGAGGTAGCTAAATGAACAAATTAGAGGATTTAACAAATAAGTATTCTTACAATATTGAGTTTGATGTTGATGATAATATCTATATTGCTCGTTGTGCTGAACTGTCTTCTTTATTGGCACATGGTAAAACTCAAGAAGAGTCGTTAAAGGAAATTAAAATTGTAGTTTTAGAGGCATTAAAGTGGATGGAAGAAGATAAAGAAACAATTCCTGAACCTTTTAGCCTTCATAAGTTTAGTGGTGAGTTTCGAGTTCGTATGTCACCTGAGAAGCATAGAAAGGTTGCTATTGAGTCTTCACTTCAAGGTGTTTCAATGAATCAATTTATTGTTAATAAGCTATAGCGCATTTTAATAGGAAAAATTTATCATGAGTAAGAGACCATTTATTTTTAATTTCGTTGAACCTATCTCAAGGTCTAACGATTCAACTTGCCTAGGAACACAAACACGCACAGATTCTAAAGAAGAACCTGACAACGACGAGAGTTCAAATAGGGATGAGGTGCCGGATGAGGTGCCAGCAGACCGGTGGGGATGAGGTGCCAGCAGACCGGTGAGAAAATTTAAGTTGGTATCTCAAATTTTCTCACCGATACTGACAAAATAGCTCGGTACTTACACTGTCAGTTTTCCTTGGTAATGACACTCACATACAAATAATTGATGCCTTATTAATAAGTAAACTGTTTTCTATTTTGGCATTTTAATCCTTGAATAATGGTTAAACTACCATACGCACGAATGACTTTACTGTCTTCTGGAGACCAGACTTTGTATCCTTCATGGGTATCTACTTGAAGACTGTACTTATCCTCCTTAAGGATAACATCGTCATTATAACCAGCATTTTTACAAATTATGACTGACGTCTTCCAGCTAGTGTATATAACGGGATATCCGCGCCCCTTTGGTTTAACCCAAACGGAATCACTTAAATTCCACAATTGTTCATTATTGGCATAGATTAACCCTGATATTTTTTTCTTTTTATCGTTGATTAGTCCCTTAATCGGAGCGTTCAAGTAACCCTGACGAACATGGCCTGTCTGTTCTTTCAACAATATTATTTTTTCTTGCTTGAACTGTATAGGTTTTGACGCTAAATATACTTGCAACTCAAGACTTTGATTGGGAATGAAAGAAGATAAAAATCCGCTAGAGAAAAAACTCAATGTTGAATCATTAGTAACTTTAACAGTTTTACCTTGAACAATAACCTCTTTTTCAACAGGGGTAATGTGGTAGGGTACTCTTGAAGAGTATAAAATTAACTCTGTCCCTTTTTTTGAATGAAAAATTTGTTCATTCAAATCAAAACGTAGGCTATTAAAAACAGTGAATTTCTCTAAATTTCCTTCAATATTAAATCCAATGGTTGTTCCTGGTTGAACTCGATTCTCCACTTCATTCCAACGTACCCAAGCCTTTTGAATTTGGTCAATATACAACTTAGAAAGCATACTGTTTTTGTAAAATTCAAATTGAGCTCCCTTCTTAAGAGCGAGTTTAGCAATATCAATATCTAAGGTTATAGAAAAAGCAAGCCTTCCCGATTTAACGATTCCATTTTCATATCTCTCGATGGAGTCGTTTTTCAGAAATACCACTACATCAGTATCACCAATTTCGACTGGTGTACTATCCAGGTTTTTCAACGAAGGTTTTATTGCTAACTTTTTTATTATAACATCTTCTAGGAAAGCTGTTATTTGATTGGTAAGAAAGTAGTTAGATTCTTCGTTCCTATTTATTTCAAAGCCTGAAACTCCAGCATATTCATGATGAATTAATTCATATTGTGACTCCTGATCAGTATTGTTAAATCGATCAAAGTTACATCTTAGAGAATTTTTTATATTTGAGTCATTGCTTTCTATGGCGATATTTTTACATGTCTTCTCTGCATTTCCTACATACAACTTGTCAGTTGTGCAATTTATAATTGTTTTATTGAAAGATTTAATCATTTCAATTTTATAGTTTTTATGTATTGCTCCTATTGGCATGTTTAAATATTTATACCCACCATTAAAGATCCACTTCTTCAAATCATCTCTAATATTTTGTATTCTTTTTTCACAGATATCTCCTCCATTATTTGCACGGCTTTCGGCCCATAAATTGACCGAAAACATTAATACAGCTACTATTAAAAATTTCATTTTTTAACTCCTTTTGCTCCACCTTAGTTAAGGGGAAAAATTGTACATTACCTTGATATGTCGAATCTCCTTGGTCTGCCTCCATAAGTTTGCAAAGTTCATCTTGAAATTTGCTTATCAACTCTTTGGCCTTAGGGATGTCTTTTATATTTATAGTTAAAGTCATGCCGTTTATAGATCTTTTTTGAACTGGCACTTTTCTAATTGAGCTATGGGCATGAGTGATCTCTTTTCCTGGATTTCTCTGGCCATGCAAAATCATTGTAAGAGAAGCAGTTCCTGAGAACCCAAGTCTTTTTGCCCAGGCCCCATAACTCCAGCTAGGTTTACCAACTTTCTTTTCTTCACTATGAGCGCATAAAAAGGCCCTGCAAGATGTGTATTGAAAAGCATTTATACTCGAGATATTCATGGAGGCATAAGTACTAACAGCGTTAGCATTTTGCAATGCGATTTTTAACAAAATGGCATAATGTCGTTAACAGTGATGCTAACAAAAAAGCGAAAAAAAACCTAATTGCTTAAAATCTTAGGAAAAAGTTCGTAAATGTAGTGAGCTAACTCAACTTCAGTGATTTTTATTTTCTAATATTTTTCGGATTAGGGGATGAATTTTGTAGGACTCTTGATTCACAGCTTTTTTTATTGGCACCTTTAGGGTGTACGATTAGGTTTAGACTTTAACAGCTCATCATTTTGAGTGATGTTTTTTTTCTAGGTAATAGGCGTAGTTTCCTGGATAAATATTGACGCCGCCGTGGTCGACTTCGAGAACTTTTTCGGTTAGGGCATGTAGAAAAAGTCTGTCGTGGCTGACGAAAATGACCGTGCCTTCGTATGTTTTGAGAGCTTGCATAAGGATATCTCGCGAGGCCATATCGAGATGGTTGGTTGGTTCGTCTAAAACTAATAAATTATTTCCTTGGGAAAATATGATGGCGAGTATGAGACGACTTTTTTCACCGCCAGAGAGATGTTTTATTTTTTTATCGACATCGTTGCCACGAAAGAGAAAGGCGGCCAAGACGTTTCTTAGATAACCATCGCTGGCCGCGCTAAGACCTGCGCGCAATTCTTCAAAGACGGTAGATTCTGGGTTGAGGACCTCTAGCGAATGTTGACTGAAGTAACCTAGCTTGACACTGGGGCCGATGGATATGGAACCTTCTGTGGCATCGGTTTGACGACAAATAACTTTTAATAAAGTCGACTTGCCGGCACCGTTGACACCGACAACCGCAATTTTTTCTTGTCTATAAATTGTCGAGGTAAGGTTTTTAAAAACTGTGTGCTTTTCTTCGCCCTGCTGCCATGTTTTTCCTAAATTGTCGATGATCACCACATCATCACTTCCTCGAGGGGGTTTCGGAAACTCAAAGCTGATGAGTGCCTCTGCCGGCGGCAATTCAATGCGATCGATTTTTTCTAATTTTTTAACTCGCGATTGCACTTGGGCAGCGTGAGAAGCACGCGCCTTAAATTTGGCTATAAAATCTTCTTCTTTTGCCAACATAACTTTTTGGCTTTCATATTCTGCTGTTAATTGTTGCAAGCGAATTTCTTTTTCTTTTAAGTAATAATCATAATTTCCTGAATAAGTGGTGATTCTTTTATAGGATATATCGACAATTTTTTTACAAACATTATTCATAAAATCACGATCGTGAGTGGTCATAAGAATGGAACCTTTGAAGGCCTGCAACCATTCCTCTAACCAAAGGATCGTTTCCATGTCTAAATAATTGGTGGGCTCGTCCATGATGATGATATCGGGAGTGACAACGAGCACCTTCGCGAGAGCTATACGCATTTTCCAACCGCCACTAAACTGGCTAACATCCTTGTGATGGTCACTCGGTTGGATACCCAGGCCGGTGAGAATTTCCTCTGCGCGAGATTCAAGGTCGTAGCCACCGACCTTTTCATATTCCGTTTGTACGTCACCCATAAGTTCTAAAATTTTATTCATCTCTGTCGGATCTAATGCTGGATCACAAAGTTTTTCTTCATAGTTGGTTAACAATTTTTTCATTGTGGTGATTTCTGCATCGCCTTCAGTGACCGCTTTAAGCGCTGAAACTCCTTGCATCTCCCCAACATTTTGTGAAAAATAGGCCAAGCGAGTTTTTGCAGGCAGGCTAATTTGACCTTGGTCCGTCTGCTCTTCTCCAATAATCATGCGAAATAATGTGGTTTTACCGGCGCCATTGGGGCCTACTAACCCAACTTTTTCTCCTGGATTAACTTGAAAATTTGCATGGGAATAGAGTGTTTCACCACCTACAATTTTTGAAATATTAGCTATATTTAACATTACTGGAGACCTTGCACATAAAAAAGGCCAGTCATAAAACTGGCCCCTTTATTAAAAAATTTAAAACTGGTTTAGATTACCATCTATTTCCGCCGCCTCGGCTATTACTATTCTCACGAGGTGCTTGAGGTCTTGCTTCGTTTACATTTAACGCACGACCGTCTACTTCTACGCCATTTAGCTTTTCAATAGCTGCTTGCGCTTCTTCGTCATTAGACATTTCAACAAAGCCAAAACCTTTGCTTCTTCCAGTGTCGCGATCTGTAATAATTTTTACAGAATCAACAGTTCCACACTCTTCAAACTTTGCAGTCAATGACTCATCAGTTACAGAATACGGTAGATTACCAACATACAATTTTTTTCCCATGATACCTCCTAACGGTGAAAGGGTCCGCTGAAGAGGTGAGCAAAATGCTCTTAGGCGACGTTATGCCAATAAAACTCAAAACTAGCGGTGCAATAAAACTTAAGATTATTTAGCACGGCAATTTTCAACTCGTAAACATTTTTTTTTATTATGATGGAGGGAGACTGGTATTTTTTATGAAAAATGCGTATTGCATTAATGATAACAATTCCTTAGGTCAATTAATTTTTTGAAAAAAGCGGGTGGATAAATTTTACATAACTTTTCTTTGTTTTAGGAATCCTTTGAGCAAAAAATATTATTTAGCATGATGCATGTAGCTGTAATTCCTCTAGCCTGCATCTAACATATTGATATTACGAGAGTAATTCCTACATACTCTAAGAATAATCTTTTATTTATCTATACTTATATTTGTAAGAGGGTTAGTGTGCGTGGCATACAGAAACATTACAAGCTTAGCAAAGAGAGAATCGTGAAATTTGAAGAATTCAATTTAAATAATAATTTATTAAAGGCCATAGCAGATTTAGGCTATGTGGAACCCACAGAAATTCAGGCCAAGGCAATACCCTTGCTCTCTGAAAATGATGTGGATTTTGTTGGGCAAGCACAAACCGGGACCGGAAAAACGGCTGCCTTTGTTTTGCCACTGCTACAAAAAATCGATCCCGACAATAAAAATATACAGGCTTTAATATTGGCACCCACTCGTGAGTTGGCCAATCAAGTGAGAGATGAGATTGTTAAATTGAGTAAACATACAACAATAAAATCTATCGCTATTTACGGCGGTTTTTCTTATGAAAAGCAGAAGCGTTCCCTGAAAAAAGACCGACCACAAATTGTGGTGGGGACCCCTGGTCGAATTATGGATTTAATGGACCAAGGAACTCTCAAATTTGATCAAACAAATTATATGATTCTCGATGAAGCGGATGAAATGCTCAACATGGGCTTTTTTGAAGATGTGCAGCTCATTCTAGCGGCAGTTAATAAAAAGAGAAGATTATGGATGTTCTCAGCCACTATGCCTAGACCAATTTTAAATTTGATTCAAAAAGATTTCAAAAATCCGGAAGTCGTCAAAATTGAAAAAAAATCTCTGAGTAATGAAGATATTGAACAACGTTATTATGTCGTAAGAGAGAGAAATTTCAAAGAGGCCATTTGTAGAATTATTGATTCTGAACCCGAGATGTATGGCATAGTTTTCTGCCGTACCCGGCAAGATACTCGTGACCTCGCGGACGCACTGCTTACTAGAGGTTATAGCGTGGAAACATTGCACGGAGAATTAGGTCAAAATCAACGTGACGCTGCCATGGCAAAATTCAAGGCAAGACGAGTGAATCTTATGATTTGTACGGATGTCGCGGCGAGAGGGATTGATGTGAATAACCTTAGTCATGTTATCAACTATGGGGCGCCACACGATCTTGAATCCTATGTGCATAGAACTGGTCGGACAGGTCGCGCTGGCATGAAGGGGATCGCTATAACTCTTGCGGACCCGCGCCAACTTTCGCAGATGAGAAGAATAGAATCTTTTATTAAGCAGCAAATCCAATTATGTAAATTGCCTACTATAGATCAACTAAAAAAATCACTTGTTTGTAAGGGGCTAGAAAAGCTAAACCCCACTATCGAAGCAATTTTTGAAAAAGGTGAAGACTTTAAATTAGATGAGACTTTTGAAATATTTAAAGACCGCTTAGATTTACTTTCTAGGGAAGAACTTGAGAAGCTTGCTTTTACTTGGTTTTTTAATAAAGACCTTAAGCGCTATCGCGAGTTGGGGCCAATAGACGAAGAGGTTTTTAGTCGAAAAAGTGGTAGTCGAGGTGTTTCTCCAGCGAGACAAGGTGGGTCATTTGAAAAAGGCAGGCGTAGTAAGGCCCGTCCTATGAGAGCTGGAAGTTCAAGGCTTTTTATAAATATTGGAAAAAATGATGGACTCAATTTAAACACTTTACTAGACAAAATCTCTCAGGAAGTTAAGGTTAATCGCAGAGATATTCAGAATGTCGACTTAAAAGCTGAGTTTAGTTTTTTAGATATTCCCGAAAGATATGGTCAACAATTGGTTTCTTTGAAAAATGTCAGAATTAATAATAAACCTGTCAGGCTCGAATTTTCACAAAAATAACCGGTAAAAAATTAAAGGTTTTATTCATTTCGCAATTTTCCTCAACTTATGGGAGAATTGGAATTGTTTAATTTTTTTATTAGGAGATATTTATGACTAAACTTTTATTTTTCACTATTTTTTCATTTTTGTTAGCGAGTTGTGGCCATGGGCACAGAGATTGGCACGGCAAAAAAATGGAAAAAAAAGCTGCTAAATTTCAAGCTATGGATGCAAATGGCGATGGTATTATCGGTCAAAAAGAGTGGAATAACTCTGTCGCAGAGAAGTTTGTCGAAATAGACGCAGACAAAGATCAGAAAATTTCGCAGGAAGAGTTTCTTAATCACCATGTTGGAAAACATAAAAAATGTAAGGATGACGATAAATTGGCCTGTCGTGGCAAAAAATGTACTGGAGCTAGCTGCAAGCTCTATAAAAAAAAATGTAAAGGAAGCAAGTTAGGAAGTTCCTGTCCGCTTAAAAAGAATAAGACTTAAAAAAATGACGTTGAAAGGAGCTCTTTAAAGATCCTTTTCCTTATTGATTCATTGCATTTTTTGGTAACCCTCTCGCTGAGAGGGTCATAGGAGAATGCAGGGGGGAGTGAAAGATGGAAGATAATTTTTTTTTACAAGTAGAGCATTGGCCGAAATGGAAAATTCTTCAACAAGAGATTAGAGACGATTCCGATCTAGAAAAGCTGAGTTTCTATGATCTAGTCCAAGTTGTTGTGGATGAAAAAGATAGACCAATTAAGCTTAAAGAGGAATTTACAGGGATTCACTCATATTTTATTTTTACAAAGACTAGTGATTTTAAGACCAAAACGATTATGCTAGGCGAACTTGTTCATCAAGTATCCGATACGAAAGAGATTCAAAATATTAAAATCAACCCTGAACTTTTTAAAAATCATCTAGAACAAGAGGTTTATACTTGTGATGAAGTGATTTTTTCCCCACGTTTTGATGAATTATCAAAAAAATACATTATGTCAGACCCAGAAGACGCTAGGGCATTATTTGCAATTAATCCAATGGACCAGGAAAGATTTGGACTTGAGATTGTTTTCTACATATTGACTAACAGATTACTGCCTGATGAGAGGGAAGAGAGGGCGGAAGTCTTGCAAGAAAAGATTGAAGAACTGGCATTTATGGCGTCAAGAATACCTATTAAGCAAGGTTCTGGATCTTTATTTTGTGTTATGCTTAATTTAGAAAATGAAATGGAAGAAAAGGCCTTTATCAGAGTCTATAAAACTTTTGATAGCTACTCTGATACAGTTTTTGTAACCTCGAAATTAGAACTTCTGTCGGGAATGTTAGATCCTATTGAATACGATGGAGAGCATATAGACTCCATTTTCTTACCATTAATCGAGTGGCAAAAAGAGCAACAACTGAAAATATAAATGTTCAAAAATAAGCATAAAAAAAAAATAGATGTTGAAAGTGATACATCTGACCTTCCAGGTTTAGAAGGTTATATTGAATCTTTTGTGAGAAAATTTAAAAATTTTAGTTTAATATTTTTACTTTCTCCCATTGTCTTACTTTTCATCTTTTGTCTCGGTATAGCTTTATGGCCTGGAGTAATGGTCACCTCATACGTTTACCAGCATACCGAGCAACTGGGATATATTTGGCAAATGCTATGTCTTTCCTTTGCGATTGGCTTGGGCTATTTAGCCTATGGCATTGTGCTGATGATTATAGTGCCTATTGTGAATTTTCCCTTTATTTTTATGATTAGGCCATGGCGGGGAAATTGGTATTCTTTGCGCGTACTGCCTTGGTATGTGCATAATGCTCTCACTCAACTCGTTCGATATACTTTTTTAGATATTTGTACTCCTAGTCCACTCACGGTTTTATTTTTTCAAATGATGGGGATGAAAGTAGGTAAAGGTGTTCTCATAAATTCGTCAAATATATCAGATCCATGCATGATTACACTGGGGGATTATGTCACGGTTGGCGGCTCGGCAACTCTTTTTGGCCATTATGGGCAAAAAGGTTTTTTAGTTATTGCTCCCGTTATCATCAAGTCGCGGGTGACACTTGGTCTTAAATCTAGCGTTATGGGAGATGTAATTATTGGGGAGAGGACTGTTATCCCCCCGCATACTGTTTTATTACCTAAATCTAGAGTCGACGAGACAACAAAATTTTAAAATCTTAGCAGGGATAACTCAACATCATTGGGCGCAAAACCCATAGATAAAATATTTTCTTCAAGCTTTTTGCGATTAGTATGAGTATGCCCCCAAATTAATTTTCCATGATCGTGTAGCTCAAAGTCTAATTGACCGATATAAGAAATTTTGCCGGGGCTGACGTAGAAAGGTGCAGCTTCTTTGTCCACTTTAAAATAATAAAATGTACCGCAGTTAAGCTCATCAATTTGATAGCTACCCATAGAGAGGTCTAACGCGTAATGATCTTTTCCTTCTGCCAGTTTGAGAGAATATTTCTTTTTGCCATTATTGAAAATAAGATAACAGTTATTTCCTCTTTTAATTCTATCGTTAGTGTCTAGGTTAACAGACAGTAATATTCCCGTTTTGGAGAGGGATAATATTTGATGATCTGAGGTCAGATTGATTTGGCCGTTACTAGAGCAACCTAAGAATAAAAACAAAGGAACTAGTAAATAATTAAATAAACTCACAAAATTCTCCTGATTTAGAATAATTTATTCATAGAAGCATAAAGAAGTTCATTCGCCAAGAGACGGATTGTTAGAATTATATGGAATATATTTTTACTTGTTAGGAAGCGATATCTTTAGCTGTCACCAGGTCTAAGCCGCGCAAGCATTTTTCCAGGATTTTCGCATCAAAATAAGTACCTTCGTCATTTTGCAGGGTCTCTTTTGCACGAATTTGTCTTTCAGCTATTGGCCCTTCATCTAATGTAACCAAATTATCAAAAAGGTTCGCGATGGAGACAATTTTCGAAAGTTCGGGAATCTGGTCCCCTTTAAGCCCTTTAGGGTATCCTTTACCATCATGTCTTTCGTGGTGTTGTTCAATAATATCCAAAATTTCATCTGCAATTTTTCCATCAAAAAATAGATGGCCTTTTCCCAATGAAGGATGTTTTTGAATCGCGGCGATATATTGCTCTGAAGTAGGGTCTTTTAGGTATTCTCGATTAATTCTCGTTTTTCCGTAATCGTGTAGCAACCCACCCATATACAGATAATAAAGGTTTCTTTTGTTAGAGATGCTATTCACTAATCCAAAATAAACGGCAAGGTTGGCAACATTCATACTATGATCGGCAACGCTATTATTATAAGTTAACAAGCGTAAAATATATTGTTTATTGCCAGCGTTGTTTTTAAATTTAGAGACTAAATGTTTTGTTTTGATGATTATTTTTTGCACTATTTCCAAGGAAATTTCACCTGTCACAAACTGTAGAACATCGTCTTTAATCGCCAGGTGTGCGTTTATAAGTTTTTCGTGACCATTGCCAAGCTCTTTTAAGAGAGCTCTTTTTTCATCTCGCTTAATATTATCATGCCATTGCAGGAATCTTTCTTCATTATCTCTATTAATAAAGAGAAAGTTAACACCTTTAACAATCAATTGATCCTGTTTTAATTGGGAAAGTATATTTAACGCCTTAATATATTTGATAAATCGGTTATCTAAATAGATGAACACATCACCTGGCACCGGATGATCAGGATGGATAAACTGCAGAGGAAAAGAGATATATCGGTCAGCATTATTCACTAGAATACTTTAACACAAAACACTAAAACCTGAAGAAGAGGTAATATTGGCGCTTATAATGTTTGAGTTTATTGGACAAGTATAGAGCTTGTCGTTAAAATGCACTTAGAGGGGAGAATTATGCGAACGAAAAAAGCGCGAGCTGACTATATAGTTAAAGAATTAGAGAGGCTTTTTCCTGAAACTCCGGTACCCCTTGATCATAAGGATGCCTATACGTTGCTTATTGCAGTCTTATTATCCGCACAATGTACTGATATCCGAGTTAATCAAGTGACGCCCGAGCTTTTTCTAAAGGCGGACAATCCAAGAGATATGCTCAAACTTTCAGTTCAAGAAATTGAAGATATAGTACGACCTTGTGGACTGGGACCTAAAAAGGCGCGAGCAATCTATACTCTTTCACAGATTTTAATTGAAAAACATAATGGGGAAGTGCCAAAAAGTTTTGTCAGTTTAGAGGCGCTACCTGGAGTGGGGCATAAAACCGCTTCCGTAGTGATGGCGCAGGCCTTTGCTGTGCCAGCATTCCCTGTGGATACGCATATTCATCGCATTGCTCAGCAATGGGGTTTGACAGACGGAAGAAATGTTGTGCAAACAGAAAAAGATTTAAAGAAATATTTTCCAGAGGAGCTTTGGAATAAATTGCATTTGCAAATTATTTTTTATGGCCGTGAGTATTGTACCGCGAGACAATGTGATGGGCTTAGATGCGATATTTGTCGGGTGGTTTACCCAAATCGGAAAAAAGAAAAAGTATATAAAAAGGCGTAGAGATATGAAGAAAATTATTGCCGGAAATATTTTAAAAATGCGAACTCTCTTGGAGGGCCCCGTTAAGTACGCACTACCTATAGGGGATGAAGTTATTGCTATGAATGATTTTCTTGGCAAAAAAATATCCTTCGAATTTAAAGGTCAAATTAATTGTATCGATTCTGGAGAACTTATTAAAAAAAGCTATAACCAAGGTTATAGCTACAAAAGTTTTATAAAACTTGCTGCTTGTGATTTATGCATTATGAAGCCAGAGTTATGCCATTACGATAATGGCACTTGTCGCCAGCCTAAATGGGGGGAAGAAAATTGTCTACAACCGCATATTGTCTATCTCGCGAATACTTCGGGTTTAAAAGTTGGTATCACCAGAAAATCCCAGGTGCCCACTCGTTGGATCGATCAGGGTGCGGTACAAGCACTGCCTATCTTAGAGGTCAGCGATCGCTTAACTTCGGGACTTATTGAAGTTGAAATAAAGAAAAACCTTTCCGACATAACCAATTGGCGAAACATGTTGAAAGGTATCAAGGGAGAGTTTGATCTCTATCAGGAGAGGGAGAATATATTTAATGAGTTTGGTGACCTTTTAGATTCGTTTGGCGCCGAAGATATTGAGTCCGACATTATCAATATAGACTATCCAGTTCTGGCGTATCCAGAAAAAGTAAAATCTTTATCTTTTGACAAAACCCCTTTCATTGAAGGAACCCTTCAGGGCATTAAGGGACAATACTTAATCTTTGATACTGGCTGCTTGAATATGCGTAAGCATCAAGGATACTATCTTTATTTGAACACAACTCATTGCTGAGACATATTCTGTAAATATTTGCCTGCATTTTATGAATTTCATCAAAAATAATGAGATCATTTTCTGGCGGCCACGACTGGGCAGTGATAATCTTTCGGTCTTCAAAGGAGTCGTAATTGAGATAAACTGGATTTTTATAGCTTTTAGCGATTTCTTTAGCAAGCCAGGTTTTTCCTACCTGTCTTGGGCCTGTCAAAAAGACCATTTTTTTCGTTAAGTCTTTGATGATATGGCTATACAGCTCACGTAGCATTTGACTATTTTAAACAATATTGCAAAATAGTCTAAAAGACACCCTTCACTTTTTAGTATTCTATTAGCATTGTCTTTTTTACATTGGCGAAAGGGTTTATTATTGCCCTTGATGCTAGAGTCAAAGCGGGAAAGAAGCTAACAAAAGAGGCTTTAAAATTCTTCACTCCTTTTGGGTAGGGAACGCAAGTTAATAAGTTTACATTCCTAAAGAATTTTAAAGTCATTGATGAGTAAATAATCGGTTAGCTTTAAGAGCGGGATGCCGATGATTGCTGTGTGATCATCACAGTCAATCTGCTCAAATAAGCTAATTCCCAGAGATTCTAATTTATAGGAGCCACAGCAATTAAGTGGTTGATCTTTTCTAATATAGGTGGCTATTTGTTCTTTCGTTAAATTTCTCATGGTCATGGTGGCAATATTAGAAAATTCAATAGTCGTTTGCGGAGTGAGGAGACAGACCGAGGTTATGAGTTGATGAGTCTTTCCTTGCAATTGTAATAATTGGTCCATCGCTATCTTTTCAGTCCCTGGTTTGCCAAAGACAATATCGTTAAAGGCGAGCACTTGGTCTCCACCAATGACGTAGGCGCTGGGGTGAGTTTTGAAAACTTTTTCTGCTTTGGCATAGGCAAGTTTTTTGGCCAGTAGAAAGGGAGAAGGATTGTCTTTTTTGAATGAATCTTCGTCGATCTCCGGTGAAACACATTTAAAGGGGATGGATAAGCGTGCTAATAATTCTTTTCTATAGGGACTGGTGCTTGCCAGTATGAGTTCAGGTAAAGAGTTCATTCATTTTCTCTTGTTGATGGTTGGTGCCAATAAAAATTAAAATATCTCCCTCTTCAACTACCGTCTCTTGTGGTGGATTGTAGATATAATCTTGAGGGTTTGATTTTTTTGCATAGGCGATAATATTTAATTGGCAATTTTTAAAAATATTCATGTCTGCTAGAGACTTATTGATACAATTTGAGCTATTGCCAACGATAACTTCTCCTAGACCGATTGTTTTATTGCTTTCTCTGAAAATATTATCTAAAAAATTGCTGACATGGGGATGCAGCATTTCCGAGGCGATCCTAATCCCTCCAATAAAATTGGGACTTACCACATAATCAGCGCCGGCAATTTTTAGCTTATCGATAAGAGAAAGCTCGACTGCTTTGGAGACGATCTTGAGCTGAGGGTTGCGTAGTCGAGAACTTAAAGTTAGAAAGAGATTGTCTTTATCGTTGGCGAGGGCCACGACAATACCTAAAGCATTTTGAATATTGGCCTCATCTAAAACTTGATCGGAAGTTGCATCCCCTACAATGATAAGTAAGTTTTTGAACTCTTCTTTGATGGCGGCGATAACCGGTAAATGAGATTCTATGACCACAAGACTTTTGTTTGCATGAAGCATTTCGCGAATGACGTGAATTCCAGTTTGGCCGGCACCACAGATAATATAATGATCTTTCATCTCTTTTATCCTTTTATCTAATTTTCTTTGTGAGAGTACTTGTAAGATATTTCCCTCTATAAATAATGCTGTTACCGCCGAAATACTATAGAGAACAACTCCCATGCCAATAATCATTAAGACAATGGTGTAGTATATCGCTAAGGGGTTGTGTTGAATATCAAAAATGTCTCCATAACCCACTGTCGAGAGGGTTATAGTCGTCATATACAACAATCTATGTAGACTTTCCTCTGGATAGAGAAAATGGTATCCAGTTGCGCCTAAAACAACGACGAGAGTTATTAAAAATAAATGCACGCATAATTTTTTTAAGATACCTATGGAAGCATACAATCAGCACCTACCTGCTTTTTAATGTTTAGTTAACAACCTTTTTTTGCATCTAAAAAATAATCAATTGATTATACAATTTATTAATCATAATATGGGCAAATAGAAAAGGGGGATTTTATGTCTAAAACATTAGTTGTTGTCTGTAGTCTGGGAAAAAATGTTGAGCTTGCCGAGCAATTGATGACAGTTCTCAATGAATTAGGTGAAAAAAATAAAATGATTAATTTAGTGGATATCCCACTCCCGCTGTATTCCACTAAAGAGGAATCGACTGCGATACCCAGCGAGGCCAAACAATTGGCGGAAGAATTTGCTAGTGCTGGGCGCTTTATCATTGTTGCTCCGGAGTATAATGGCAGTATGCCTCCCGTGCTGAATAATGCTGTGGCGTGGATTAGTCGCGGTGGTGGGGATAATTGGCGCTCCGCTTTTAATGGCAAATATGCCGTGGTGGCAACTCATAGTGGTGGCGGTGGACTGCATGTTTTAAAAGCGATACGTGGTCAATTTGAGTACTTGGGATGCACAGTTTTAGCAAGGGGCATTCAAACAAATTTTCAAAAGTCTCTTAACCCAGAATCGGCAAAAACAATTCTTACTCAATTAATAAATCTGCATTAGCCTTTTAGGGCGGCCATTTTTTCTTTTATAATAGCATCTTCAATTTTTGGCACTAAGGCTTGTATTTTTTCTTTGAGCTGATGCCCATTGCTGAAAACATTGGCCAATTCATCTAATTGTCCAGCATATATTTTATGTTTAGAGTCATCCGTAAGAATGTCTTTATAATGATTGAGTATCTGCTGCGAGAGAAGAGGCAAAAAGGGGGCAAAGAGAATACCCAGGCAGAGGGCATACATGGACGAATAGGCCAACGTTTTGCCCGCTTCATCTTTATTGACTTTTATTTGTGCCCACGGAGCATTATCCGAAAAAAAGTTATTGGCATTTTGCCCAATGCTCATAACTTTTTCGATACCCTTCTTAAAAAAGTATCCGTCTAAAAATTCGTGTAGTTCTAAAATGTTTTGTTTTAGTTCGCATCCCTGTTGAGATTCGGCAAAACCTGCGTAATACTCGGCAGGCATGCCCGCTGGCCAGTTTTTTTGCGAGAATATCAAACAACGATTCATAAAATTACCGATATTATTCGCCAGCTCGTTGTTGATTTTCGCCTGAAATTGTAGCCAGCTAAAGCTTGCGTCCGCTGTCTCCGGTAGGATAGAGAGGAGATAGTAGCGCAAAGCCGTTTGTCCGAATTCATCAAAAGCGGGAAAGGCATCGATATAATGCCCCTGTGACTTAGAAAATTGTTTACCTTCCAAATTGAGGAATTGGTTTGCTGGTACCTCATCGGCGGGCCTTGCAATACCCGATGCCATGCTCATGGTGGGAAAAATAATGCTATGAAAAATAATATTATCTTTACCAATAAAATGAGAGATCTGAACATCTGGATTCTGCCACCAGTCTTGCAAATAATCTTGCTGGCCACCAGTTTCCTCTAAAAATTTTTTAGTATTTGAAACATAACCAATGGGAGCATCAAACCAAACATACAGTTTTTTTCCCTCTGTATTCGGCAGTGGAATATCAATACCCCAATCGATATTTCTGGTGATAGCGCGGTCGTGCAAGCTGTCCTTGGTGATACTATCAACATAGGGATAAACCGTTTTTTTCCAACTCTTTTTAGCTGCAAACCATTTGCGAAACTCTTTATGATATTTTGATAGAAGAAGATAGTATTGAGTGACCGTGACTTCACTAATATGTTTGCCGCCACAAATTTTGCAAACGGTATTGGTTAAGCGCACTGGATCGATAAACTCCCCACAATTGGGGCATTCGTCGCCGCGTGCCTGCTGATAATCACAGACATAGCATTGGCCTTCCACAAAGCGATCTGGTAAGTGGTTATGGCAATCATTACAATAAAGTTGTTGGCCCTCTCGCGGTTCAATATATCCTTTTTCATGCAAAGTTTTGAACCATCTGGTCACTTCGGTTTTATGATAATCTGCCGAAGTTTGGCCAAAAAAATCAAAGTCCACAGCATATTTCTTGAAAAGTTCAGCGTGCTCAGCATGCCATTTATTGACATACTCCTGGTAATCCACGCCGGCGTTCTTCGCATTAAGCATAATCGCCACACCGTGCTCATCGCTGCCGGATATGAAGAGTGTCTCGTGCCCCTGCAGCTTTCTATGCCTATTATAAACATCTGCCGCCAAATAGGCCCCCGCCAGATGCCCGAAATGAATCGGTCCATTTGCATAAGGCAGCGCCGAAGTGATCAAAAATTTTTTACGATGCATAGCTATTCCCATTAGGTTCCTTGGGGGAAAATATTAACAAATCCCCCAGGGGATTGCTACTAGTTAAAATTTGTAATATGAGAGGTTATGACAATAAATATCCCCAATAAAGCTTTTCATTCTTTTAGTACCAAGCAGAGCGTCAGTTCTTTGTACCGCATCGGTAAACAAATTGATGAGGTCTGGTCACAAGTGGATAAACGACTGGCGGGATTAAAAATTCTCAAGGGAAATTTATTGTCATTACAGGCGCACGAAGACGAGAAAGTCGCCACGGTCGCAAAGCATCTTTTGGTAAATTTTCCAACCACAGATCGCTCAATGCAAGATTGGCTGATGTATTTGGAGCGTCTGGAGAAGATGGATTTAAAGGACAGTGACTTCCTTATTTCAACAGTTGATCAACAGGATAAAGTGCAGGAAAATTTGTCTCCGATTCACTTAGTTTTGGACAATTTACGCAGCTCCTTTAATGTTGGCGGCCTGTTGAGAAGTGCGGAGGCTTTGGGAATTGCAGAGGTCCATCTCTGTGGCTACACGCCAACCCCGGAGAACGCTAAAACTGCCAAATCTGCTCTTGGCACCGATAAATGGATTGCTTGGCAATATTGGGAGAGTAGCTTGGAATGCCTCGATTTTTTACAGCAAAAAGGTCTCACTCTTTACGCTTTCGAGACGGCAGCAAATGCTCAGGACCTGAACCATTTACGGCCTAAATTCCCTTGTGCCATCGTGCTGGGAAATGAGCGCTATGGGCTAGGGTCTCCCGTGCTTAAAAGGGCAGATAAAATAATTAAAATCCCTCTTTATGGAAAAAAAAATTCGCTGAACGTTGGTGTTTGCGGCGCTATCTCTTTAAACTATTTTGCGTCCTATGCAGAGGGTATTTGACCTTTTGAGATTCATTAACAGAAAAAATTAATTTATAATTCTTCAAAGATCAATGAGATTAGTTAAATAACAATTTTTTCCAATTTGTTCAGAAGTTTTAGAGCTTGTAATAACTTTTGATATATTAATATTTTTATCACCAATAATAGATCTAAATTTTAGGGTATTTTTTGGCACGATGCCATTTTCTAATTTCCATTTACATTCATAAATATTTACATTATTTCCCTCGGGAATTATAAAGTCGATCTCATTACCATAGTTATCTCTAAAGAAATAGAGATTGATTGGTAATCCCTTATTACAAAAATTTCTAATCAGTTGGCCCAAGGCCAAGGTTTCAAAATAGCTACCAAGAAGTGAGCTTTTCTCTAATGCCTCGCTATTATAAATTCCGGCAAGAAAGCACAACAGACCTGTGTCTAAAAAATATATTTTGGGAGATTTGATAAGCCTTTTACCAAAGTTATTGTAAAAAGGTCTGAGTAAGTAAATTATATTACTTGCTTCAAGAACAGAAATCCAGCTTTTGATAGTATGTGAGCTAACACCAACAGCACTGGCCAAAGCACTCATTGATAAAACTTGACCCGAACGTAGAGCAAGTAACCTTAAAAATTTATCAAACGTAGAAAGCTCCTTGATATTGATGAGTTGTCTAACATCTCTCTCTAGATAAGTTACAAGATAATCCGCATAAAATCTCTCGGGTGGTAAATCATAAGCATGTAATTCAGGATAACCTCCTTGCACCATCCATTTCAGAATTTGTTTGGTTGAAAAGTCTCCTTTTTGGTGATGGTAAAGCTCCCTGATTGATAATGAATGGCATTCTAATATAGAGATTCTTCCAGACAAAGATTCTGTGACTCCTTTCATTAAAGAAAATTTTTGAGACCCTGTTAAAATATAAGCGCCAAATTTATCTCTTTTTTGATCAATTTCAATTTTTAGATATCTAAAAAGCTCTGGAGAATATTGTATTTCATCAATGATAATTGGTGTCGGGTTTTTTTCTATAAAATAGGCTCCGTTTTCCCGCGCCTCCGCTGCCAGGTTTGGTAAATCTAGGGAGATATATTTATAGGAGGGAAAAGTCGACTGCAAGAGTGAAGACTTACCTGTTTGGCGTGCTCCTGTTAATAAAACACAAGGTCTCGTCCTTGCAACATCTTGAATTTGCTTAGTAATTTCCCTTTTTATCCACATTTGTACAATAATGAAGTGCAACTTCATATTTGTCAAGGTCTGGCTTCTTATGTCCTTTTCTGACGAAAAAATTGCTTATAGCTCGCAGGAATGAATGGTATTAAATTACATTTTAATGTTAATAAGGCTGACAGAAACCGGTGTAGGACACTTCACTCGGTGAAACTTAATTCATTAATATCATCTAGATGCCGATGAATTGATGGATGAATAACGTGGTCATATTTTCTTTTTTGGTTATATTTTTGAGTAAAGGGTCCCTTGCTAAGGATGATATTACAGATTGTTTAAGCAGGATGCTTAAGCTTGGAGATTTAGACAATGTTCATTCGGTGCGAGAGGATGCGAGAAAACAGTTGGCCCTTGCCATAAAGAATCGTAACAAAGAAAAAACGCTAAAGATTCGCACTCAGCTAGCAGAATTAAATGAAGCCATTGCAGTTCGGGCACGCAAAGAGCAACAAGATCATGCCGATGTTCTTTTTTCTCATGCTGCGGACGACTATTTAGCTCTTGGCCTATATCATAAGGCTGCCAAGATGAGTACTAAGGCGGGAGAGTTCGCAGCGGCGAACGCAAAGAAAGCTTCCTCAGGGGGCAATAATTTGGCAACGAGGGCATTGGAGAGAAGTGCTGCCAGTAACTATAGAGTGGCCTCCGACCGAAGTGCCCAGGTAGGAGATCGCCAATCTTTTGCCGCCAATGCTCTAAAATCGGCCGGGCATTATGAAAAATTAGGTCAGTACGATGACGCCATAATGCAATATATTCACGCCGGAAATGTAAAAAAAGCGATGGAGATTGTTAGCCGGCAAAGAAATAATAAGAATGTTGATTTGGCCGGATTTGCAGGACAACGAATAATCACAGAGGGTTCCCATTATTTATCGTTAGCAAATTCTATTAGGGATAAGGCCACTCGCGAATATGCCGAACGTACTATTAAAAAAGATGCATTTGATGAAATGCATGCCTCTGCCGACGTTTATTTGGCGCAGGGTATTCAATACCATCGCTTTGCCTGGCGGAAAAATGGCAAAAACCCAGCTGAGGTGAATGAAAGCTTGGCGGTATTAAAAAGTAATCTGCAGCAGTCTCCATCTATAATGAAAGAAATTTTAGACGCTGATGACCTAAGTAAATTGGCAGGAAAAAGATGATGAGGATGCTTTTCTTATGTGTATTACAGATGCAACTAACTCTAAGTTTGGCAAAAGACATACCTGCTTGCCACGAATTTAATCAATATAAATATGCTAAATATTCTGTGGATTGTTTGGGGGAGAATTTATTTAACGATCCCAACTTGGAGGGAATAAATACCATTCGCTACCAATTGGAAGAATGGTCTTGGTTAATTTCAAAGGCCTATATTATTCGCGATAATATGGCAGCTGAAATGTTAAAGCTGGCGAATATGCAGGCCTTTGAAGAGATGCAATATAGAATTGAATTTAACCGTCTCATGGATAATAAAAGAAGTATTCAGCAAAAGATGAGGTTATTGAAACATTGTTCTTTGGGTTGTCAAAAAATCGCCGGTGAACTGGCGCTCTTACAAGAGATTGAGTCGAGTATTGTTTTTGATTTTCCGCTCTTAAATCACCCGGACTTTAAAAAATTAATGGATAATCATCTCTCTTCAGCATCAGTTTCGCAGGATGCCTTTACCGGCCTTTTAAAGAAAACAAGAATGCAAGCTGCCCGTAAGCTGAGAGAGCAAATTGTCCAATATGCCTCCATGATTAAACATTCGAAAATAAATTTTCACAATATTACGAATTCTAATAGTGCAAAGAAAAATTCAATTTTAAAAGAGATGCATAATAGTCATGGCGAGCTTATTGGGCAAATTCTGGCGACCACGAATTTGCCGTTTGAAGTGAAGAATTCACCTTGGAAAGGGGCCATTTGTCGCATCAATGACCGCAGTGATAAATTTAAAGAAAATGAACAATTTAAAGATGATTTGATCGAAGGAGCGGGTTGGCTTTTACCTTTTATGTTAGGGCCCTTGGGAGGTTTGGCCGCCAGGGGAGCAATGCTGGTGCGTGGGGCATACTTGGCCTCAAACGCCAACAAAGTGGCAACGGTAGGGAAAAAAGGCGGTTGGGTGGCCGGCCTTGGAGGAAGTATTTTAGCTATAGAGGGAGTTAAAATGACAAGCCAATACCCATTATTAATGGAGTTACGCACTCAATGTGCCAATTTAGAATCATTGGCGCTGACCCCTGGTGAAATTAGAAACGCATTGAAAGAAGATATTATAGATTGCAGAAAAAAATATCGAGAAATGGCGCAAATGCTGCTGATGAATGGCGCTCTTACTCCTATAATTGCCATTGCCTCGCGCTTTATACCTCTCTCAACCATCGTTAGAATCTTGGGAGAGAAAGGTCGTAAAATATCTAGCGGTCGCACCGCCAACAAATCTGAGTTGCAATTTGCAAAGGCAATCAAGAGTTGTGAGATATAGAGTTTTTCCTTTGCGACGATATCTTTTTTTTCCTATTTAAAAATAGAAGGAAAGCTTGCCACTAAATCTGCTGGTGCTGTAGACGTTCATATATTCTAAACCAATATGGACTAAAAAGAGATTAAACTGTACCCCGGCGAGAATCTTTGCGCTGCTGTAATCATCTTTTGCGCTGGAGCCAGTGGTAAAAGTGTTGTCGAAAATACTGGCGGAGGCCGCTGAGTCAATTGTCGAGCTAGTGGAGACAAAGCCTAGTCCAATATAGGGTTCGGCAAAGATGAAATTACCACTTGCAATGAGGTCAACCCCAATACTTTTTTGTTCGATGGAAATATCCGACTTGATGTTCGAGACCGTTTGTTTAAAGGCCACGGTAGAACTCGAATAATGGGCCTTTGCGGCGAGGTCCAGCACTGCGAGACTAAAGAAGTTCCATTTTGCAGCTAATGCAAAATGCTTAATGTCGATACTGCCCAATTCCGTTTCTGGCAGTAGCCCCAAATCAAAGCTCATACCCATGGGGATGGCCACTGTGGCAAAGACAAACCCGTGGGGGATAGCGGTAATATCCGCAGAGGGATCGACTTCTTTGCTAAACTTATCAATATTAGGGGTGTCGGTGACGCCGCCAATCAGCCCAACCTCAACGCCAAAAATACTGGAGCTCGAAGCGGGTGAGACCGTCGTATGTAAAAAATTTGTGGCAAATTCTTTATTGAGTTTTTCAAAATCACTGGAGTTGATATTACTAAAACTGGGCGCTGCAGCGTGTGTCTTAAGTGAGAATAAGAGTGTTAACAAAATAAAATATCGCATTTTTGCCTCCTGAAATTTAATCTTCCATACAGAGATAAATTTTATCAGATTGGCCACCAGAGTGCACGAGGAGATCTTTAATTTTTTGCAATAACCACAAGCGCATTGGTCGGTTATAGCGAATCTTACCGTCAAAACTTTTGATAAATTCCCCCGCATGAATGGAGGAGTTGGGGTAATTTTTTTGCATTTGGTGAAAGACGTCCTTAGTAAAACGCACGACTCCCAGTGAAATATAGTTTATTTTCTCCAGTGGAATAGCGTTCTTAAGCTCTGCAATTAGCTGCTGGTATTCATCGACGATATGGTCATTATATATAATCGGGTCCAAGTGAATACCGATGGGAAAGTTTTTTTTATGCAGCCTGGAGATGGCGGCAAGGCGTGCTTTTAATGGGGCCGTTTTTAAATCGTGCTCGCGTATTTGTTGCTCCGGTGAGAGGGAAAAGGAGGTAATAATATTGTTCAGTGGTGTCAGATCTTCTAATGCGCGAGTGTTCGCCGACTTTGTACGCAACTCAAGCATGGCGCGAGGATGGTTTTTGAAAAAATTAAAATAGAAGGATATTTCTCCCGACAAATGACTTAAAGCAAGGGAGTCACTAAATTCTCCGGCGTGAAAGCACGGTTTTAAATGGTCTGGCGTTTTGTTGATAATAGTGAGCATTTCGCTGGCAATATCCTCGTGGTTAATAAAAAAGACCAGATCGGGAGAGTGAAAATGTCCCTGCAAATAACAATAATCACATTCATAAAAACAATTATAGGCGTGGATAAAGTAATAATGAGGATGGCCACTTTCACCGTAAGCTGCGGGGGCCTCTTTAACGAGAGATCCCGTTTTTCGGCCAATAAAGAGATTAAGATTACTGCGCTTTTGTAGATAAGGCTTTTTAACTCGATTGAAAACATCGTCGATGGTGTCAATTTCTAAAAGAGTTTTATATTTAACTTTTTCTAGAATGGATATGGCCCTAGGATGGTCTAAGACTCCCTTTTCGATAAGAACTTTTTCAAACATCTATCTGCCCGGTAAAAATTTTTTGATAATCCTCCCAAGAGAATTTTTTTAGGCCATCAATAAGCTGCATAATTTGTTTGGTAGAATCAATGGAGGCGGTGAGTTTGAGTTGGTCCGATTCAAATTGTTTATCGTAACTAACTTGGAAATGCGCCTCTTCAAGCGGTTTTAATCTGTTATGGATTCGTTCAGTGAGGACTTTTTTAAAAGGGTTGAGCTGGAACTCGAGATTTTCTAATAATTCTTGAGTTCGGTGTTTTGGATGAGCAGTATGCTCTCTAATTTTTTGCAAGAGCTGTCTACTCTGGTCTTGCGCGAGAGAAAAGTCAGGGACTTTGATGCTCAGACTTTTTAAGAGACTTGCCAGTTTCCTTTGTTGCGAAGCCGTGAAATAAAACCCCTCTAGCATAGGAGGTGCAAGAGTTGCTCGCTCCACTGGCACGGTTTGCCGCAAGCTGCGATAGAACTGATAGAGTTGCTGGCCATAATGTTCTGCCGAATCTTTAATATGTTGGCAGATCTCCTGAGAGTTATTCGCTACACGATCGGTTATATATTTATAACTATAAAAGGGATGTTTAAAGAGATTGGCCACCGAGGCACACGCCCATGCTTCACGCTCCACCAAGTCGGCATAGACCACCAGACGACTTTCTAATGTCGGCGACAGCACTCTTTCGGTGACGGTTAAAGCATCTACGCAGGCGCTGTTATCCGCTGTGGTGAAAGATTTAAATTGTAATTTTTCTCCATGAGCAAAATAAATTGTTCGCAAAGAAATAATTTCACCGATTTTATATTGGTCGCTCAATGAACCGCAGATGCCGAAATTTATCAAACGGTCAATTTTTTGCCCCAGCAGTCCGCAACAGGCAGCGACTTTTTCTAAGGCGCAATGGAAACCCTCACCGGTTATCAGTAAGTAATAGTCACTGCCCGTATAAAGATTCCCAAAGAGCGTATTTGTCGCTATTAAGTTATCTAATTTTAGGAAGCTTTGGGCTTCCCCCCGATGGGCAAAAATTAACAGTGGCAACGGATTTTGCATCCCTTTTATTAGCTGGAGTTACTGTTGGTGTCAAAGGAAACGCGATATGTCATTATTAGAACAATTTAAAAAAATGCCCCTGGCCTTTGGTGGCGCAGCGATTAGCGGCGAAGGAGGAGGTTATGGTTTTGGCAATATCTCTGAAAAGGCTGCCATTTCCTTGTTGCAAGAAGCCTTTGAATTAGGTGTTAAAATATTCGATAGTGCCCCCATTTATGGTTTTGGCCTGAGTGAGCGCAGAATCGGCAAGGCCTTTAAAAGCAATCGCGATCATGCTTTTATTATTTCTAAATCTGGGGTTCATTGGCATGAAAATAAGCGTGTGGATATGAATAATGATCCCAAAATAACGCAAAAAATGCTGGAGCAATCATTGCGTGATCTACAAACTGATTATATTGATCTCTATATGATTCATTGGCCGGATGAGCGTATCGATATTCGCAAGCCTTTTGAAGTGCTGGTTAAAGCACAAGAACAGGGAAAAATTAAACATCTGGGTCTTTGTAATACAAATATAGATGATCTCAGCAAGGCCTCTCAATTGGGAAAAGTTGAGGTGGTGCAATCCGAATTTAATTTTTTTAATCATCAGGCCAAAGAGCAATTATTTCCTTATTTGCGCAAGCAGGATATTAGCTTTATGAGTTGGGGCACCTTGGATAAAGGTATTCTTACCCGCAGAGTAGATGAGCAGAGAACTTTTGATGCCGCCGATTGTAGGTCTTGGGCCCCTTGGTGGAATAAAGCAGAAAATAATAAAAAAATAGGGGCGTTGGAAAATATTTGGCCATTGTTAGAGGAAAGGGATTGTCTACCTTTGCAGTTGGCGTTGGCGCATAATTTGATGTACCCCGAATTGTCCCATTGTCTCTGCGGCGCCAGGAGCTCGCAACAATTGCATGGTCTTATCAATGCCTTGGAAAACTTACCGAGCGATGATTTGGTGAAAGAATGCCTAGAGTTAGTATAGTTATACCCACGTTTAATCGTGCCAGCACCCTCCCACGGGCGATTACATCTGTTTTGCAACAAACCTTTAAAGATTTTGATTTATGGATCATCGACGATGGCTCTACAGACCATACTGAAAAACTGATGGAAACGTGGTCAAAAAATAAAATTCATTACATAAAACAAAAAAATTTTGGCGTGAGTACAGCGAGAAATAGCGGGATTAAGCTATCCACGGGGGAGTGGCTTGCCTTTCTCGATTCCGATGACGAATGGCTCCCACAAAAACTACAAAAGCAATTTGATTTTATTGAGCGATATCCAAAAATTCCACTGGTTCATGGAGAAGAAATTTGGGTGCGCAATGGTAAGCGGGTCAATGCTAAGCATATTCACCAAAAATTTGGTGGTTCCATATTTCAAAAATGTTTAGCTCTTTGTCTTATTAGTCCTTCTGCCGCTATCATGCAACGATCCCTATTAGCAGAGGTAGGCGCCTGGGACGAAGAATTTATTGTTTGTGAAGATTACGACCTGTGGCTGAAAATAACTGCAAAGCATGAGGTTGGATTTATTTCTGATCCCCTTATTAAAAAATATGGTGGCCATGCAGACCAGCTCTCTGGGAAATATAAAGCGATGGATTTTTGGCGCATAAAGGCCATGAAAAATATTTTAGAGAATGGTTTACTTGATAGCGGCGATATCAAAGCGGTTAAAAATGAAATGCAAAAGAAAGGTGAGATTTTGCTCAATGGTTATAAAAAACATAATAATATGGAAAATTATACTCTCGTTAAGAAATGGCTGGAAACTTAGGAGCGCAAACTTATTAATTCGCATTCCTAAGCAGCGTCCCTTAAAAAAGTTCTTTAAGCTGATCTACGTACTGGGTATCTTTCATACCGACTAAGACATGGTCGACTCCCCAGTCTAGATATTGTTGGCAACAGAGAAGTGCAAATGGCAATTCGGGGCCCACTGGAATGAGACCTTTTTCTTCCATGGTCAGGCGCAATGCCTGCGCTTTTTCAGTCATGCTCTGGCGCGCTAATAAAAGCGCCGCTTCGAACAGGTCATAAAAGGGCCTTGACTCCTCTGCACTTAATCCAGGGGGACCCCAGCTCTTCGCCAGGAAGGGAAAAAAATGCCCGTGGAAAACTTGTTCGACGGCATCCGGCGTTGGCAAGGTTTTCCAGATCTCCTGGATTTGTTTAATAATAGGAATACTCAAAATGTCCTCATCATATCCCTGCAATTTTAGTTTTTTATCCAGAGCATCCATGGCCATAGTAAAAATGGCGGTGGCCTGATCATCAGAGATTGTTGGATGAATTTTTTCGTAGGTTGCCAGTCTTATGATGGCGTTATTAGAGAAAGCATTGAGTGGGCGATTAATTAAGGTTTTGATGCCATGTTCTCGCGCCAGACCGATGAGACTTTCTCCCATGGGGTTGGTTGCTAACGCTCCCATCTCTAACAAATTAAAGGGGAATTGAATATATCTAAAATGGTGTTGGTTACTCACTGCCTTCGCTATATTGAGAACCTTTTTAAAGTCGGTGTGCTCGGGGTCACTGGCCTCTAATGGAAAAGTATTAGAGCTTATGCCATATGATTTAATTTTTCCCTCGCGAACTTTTTCTTCTAAAAAGACAAAGGCCTTTTGCAATCGCGTATAGTATTCCTCGCGATGAGAATTTTTTGTTTTAAAATAATATTCAGGATTATGCAGCAGGTAGCTATCGATTGTTTTAATTTTTAATCTTTGTAAACTCAGCTCAATTTGATTTTCCAGAAATTCGGGGTGGATGGAATGTTTCAGATAATCGTTAATATTCACCAGGTCAGTTCGCGCTTTGCCGCGAGCATTGAGGTCCTGCAAGATCGCCAGATTTTTCCCTTGGATATACCCACCTTTGGTGACAATGCAGGGATTAAAGTTGGGATTATCCGCCAACACTTTACCAATAAGTTGCTCGGATTCACCATCGGTATAATTTGCAGAGGTATCAATTAGATTAAGTCCACTTTGTAAGGCATAAGTTAACGCCTTTTGATGTTCCTTTGATTTAATACTAACACGATAGGCACCAAAGCCAATATTAGAGATTTTATGAGTAGTCATCTAATGCGATTCCTTTAAAATGGGAAGACCATTGCCAGCGAGTGGACACTGGAAACCCATAAATCATTTTGTGGATTAATAAAGGGCATTTTTAGCATATAACTAATCTTCAGCCAATCGGTTTTAAATTGTGGCAGCAGGGTGATAAAATCGGCACTGATTTTTCCGGTGATGACCAAGGGAGAGTTTTTAGCATGCTGCCATTCTCCCCCCAGGTAAAATCCTGACAAGATAGAATAGCGATTTCTTAAGTGTAGACCGGTTAGAAATGTCCATTTAGATTGATTGATGATAAAGAATCTTTTACCCCCGATATGCAGCATGGGTAAATTTTTGTAATAAATTTTATTGGGGGACTTACTGGTGGTTAAAATTTTTATTTCTTGCAATTCATAATACTGCTCACTTTTTTTAGTTTTTATTTGGTAACTGCTCATACCTATAATTCATATATTTAATACTTTTTTAGAATTTATAGGGCCGAGCAGCGTGGCCTTTTATAATAACTGAACTATACTTTGTAAATATGAGCAAAGATT
>Ga0316206_1000426_pt1 | contig 59113 bp, 53 predicted proteins | sample 6monthpyrite_MG_FD_204942 | JGI IMG/M metagenome (GOLD analysis project Ga0316206, IMG submission 204942) | Microbial mat bacterial communities from mineral coupon in-situ incubated in ocean water Damariscotta River, Maine, United States -... | ecosystem: Environmental > Aquatic > Marine >...
CGCTACCGCTTCTTCTTTATATTCTTTAGAATACTGTTTATATGTTCGTTTCTGACTCATTCTGACACCTTAATAATTGATTAGCATTATCTCTTATTAAAGTGTCCGGTGCTATTAGACCACTACACCCATCCCCTGAGTTCCTTGCCGTTTCGATATCGACTCAACAGTTTCATGTTTGCCTGTTTAAGTTTTACAATATTTTTTTTCTCTTTCTCATTCAGTCGCTTTTCTTGCCGGGTAAGAGTCCCACCAGTGGCAGTGATGAATGTAGGGGAGTATTCATCCGTCAGCCCAAGTGTTGATGCTTGTTCCAGTATTCTATCGTCACCTTCATCATAGATTTTATTTTTATTGATGGTGTGTTTAACTGTCGCCTGATGAATTTCTTCAGCAGACTGCTTCTTCAATGCAAATAGCTCATCTGAATACTTTTTGAAGTCAGCCTCCATCTGCTGGAATTTTTGCTCATCAAACTTGCCAGAAGGATCCATAAAGAGATCCATGAGTTTTTTCTGGTGATCTGCTTCCGCTGCAGCCACCCTCGCTTCGTGAGCAGATCGGAGATCAACCTGTGTTAAATTGAACTCTGTTTCTAATTCAGCAACTCGTTCCCGGTTTTCATTGTTTACCTCCCTGGTCAATTCCTTGAAACTTATTTTAGCGTCCCTGATAAGCTCTGAGCGTTCTTTGATTTGTAGGCGCTGCTCTTTTTGTGCAGCCGCCTGTTGTTTACGCAACTCTTTGTCTGCCGCATTTACAGAAGTACTGAACAGGATGCACAAAGCCATAACAAAGTTTAATAAATAAGTATCAGCTCTCATTACCTGTTTTCCTTGATAAGTTTTGTAAACCGAGGATCATTTTATTTGTTAAGTAGCTTACGTGCCTGCATCAACGCGCCGATCTGTTCTCGGCTCATCATTTGCAATTTGTATAGATGATCCAGGGATTTTTCCCAGTCATCGAACTTGACGGCGGAGACCTTGAGCGGCAAGTAATCCCAGTGAATGCCTTTATTCAAATTTAATACTGGATAACCCGCTTCGAAACTCAGCGGTGTACCACTAGACCAGATAACCCCTGGCTTCCAGACAACGTTAACATAACCCCGAGAACCAAAGAGTGAATTTTCTGACATGTTGGAGTAAGCATCCGTCATCATTTTTAACTTTCCATTAGAGGAGAAGGCGAACTGCACCATATCAGGGAATGGAGCGGCGGCTTCATTAGTATATAAACTGTAGTAGCTAACAACATGGGTATTTTTGTTATCCCACTTATCGAAAAAGCCGCCGCGTTTTTCCATCACCCCATGCAACAGGTATTTGTCCTCAGATTTTACCCAGAGATACCAGATACCATCGGTTTCCTCAGGTAGATAACCTTGCGGAATCTTTCGGGGAGGATCCTGGGAATCCCATTTTCCCCAGACTTTCTCGAATCTGGAAATCATCGCCTTCTTTATATCACGGTCGCCGATAACGACGGCATCTTTCCACAAACGATGCCAGGCTGCCGACCACATCCTCCAGTAGTCGACCAACAGATCCTTACCGAAGACCCTATGATCGTAGAGCGTCAACTCCTCACCTGGCGTAACATCCTGAACCGCCCGCATTGAAGCCGGCCAGTATTTCAATACACCATAAGCAACTCTTCTCATCACGACCTCTTCGCGGGTCTGTGGGCTCCATCCGAGATCGATGCTGGTATCTTTCTGGAACTGCAGTATGGTGTTAGTCAGCAGATCATTTTCGTAGATATCAACCCGGTTTGCTGCGATTTCACGGGCATACTCCTCAATGTCTTCCGGTGCCCAGAGCCGCATAGCCAGTTGGGTCTGTGGATCGATCCCGAATACTGTCCCTGTCGAAAGCAGGAACAACACCCCAGCTGCTATTATCTTCTTCATGGTTGGCTCTCCGGCAATCTTCCTGGATTAAACACCAGCCGCACATCCTTCACGAAAGCAAATTGCTTTGCGGTCTCTTTTAGTTGCCCCGTGATCCTTTCAGCACGACAACGCTCCATTGAACCGAGATCTTCTCTCAGTTGTAGGATAGCAACCCTCTGGTCCAGCTTGATTTCCCCAATCATGTACAGGCCGTACAGTTCGTTGGTGAGTTGGAAGTGTCCTGTTCGCTCCGGGTTGTAGGTCTGCAGGCTGACCAGGGTTCGAACTAATACTGACTCGTCTTCGACATCCTTTGGTATTCCTCCCTCTTGTTCTAGCATATGAGCAATCGCCCTGGACATCATGGTATTTCCCGACGAATTGACACCTGCTGATTCCAATGTATAAGGGACACTTTCGACTCCCCCACAGCCCGCCGCAGCCTGCGCCCTGGCCAGGAACAGCAGAACTTCCCTACTGACTGCTATGCTGGGCGCAACTGGATCACGTCTTCTCTCGGCCAGCTCGACTTCGATAGTAAGCGCTCTAATTTGTGGAACCTCCTCATAATCAGTAGGATGAAAATGGAAAGATGAATTTGACGCTTCAGTGATCACCACAGGCACCAGAAACTCCTCGACAGGCTGTTCCTCAGGCCGCAACTCCCAGGACAGGATACCTCCATAGTGATCTGTGAGACTGCCGCTCAGGATGTTGCCGAAGGCCGGCAGCGGAAAGAGCACGACATTAACCCCGATATCCAGGCAGCCACGCCCGGAGAACCTGTCCGGAAACATGCCTCGAAGAATATGGGATAAAGGAACATCCCGACCCGCATTTTTCAGATCCTGCAGCAGGGAATCGGTCAAATCCAGCCGATCAGAGACATGAACCTCCACCCCGAATTCATTGGTCTCTTCGCATTCATCACCGGGGGAGAAGGACAGAGAATAGGCGCCTTCCCGTAGTTCAAACTGGAGATGATTGATCTCCTTTTCAGGGATAATATCAGCGTTGCCTCGACCGTCATTCGTAAACAGGATGGACTTATCCCCCCAGGTGCCTAATGAAAATGTCTCCACTCTATATGAAGCACTCCCCTGGCCGGTGAACTTCCCGCCGGAGCCACCGGAGAAAGAGACCTCGCCATCAATTTCGATCCTCTTGCGCTCCTTTGATGCCAGTACACCCTTCGAGGCAAGGAACGAATAGTCGCCGAAAGATTCGTCGCGATCCAGATCCAGTCTGTAACTGAAGGTCCCGGTCCATGCAGTAATTTGCTTGAACCGGAGGATACTGTTATCAATATCTCTTATGTTTTTCTGGGCCAATGCGGCCACACAACTTAAGAGAGTGAATACGGCTAGTGCAAGTCTTATGGGCTGAGGGCTCAATAGTCTTCCTCCACCCAGATGTCGACGGAGATTATCGTCCAGTCGCCCTGTTTGCTACCGATCAGATCGGACAGAATCGGCTCAGGGGCTTTGAATATTGTGATGGCAGTGGCATTGTCTCCTGCTTTGGTTTTACCCGCGTGATCCAGGCAGAGGATGGAGGTCCTCATGAACTCGCCCTCTCCAAAGGCCATCGGGCCCTCATTATCGATGGAACAGAATTTTCCATCCAGTCTCAGATAGAAACGCTTCACCTTTTCAACAGGCGCTTCCACCAGATAGTTCTGATCACTAAAAAATCCGCTGTACGAGGTCTCCTCGGGATCGACTGGTTTCGCTCCTGGGATAAGGGGGATTCCCGGCTCGGCGGCTTCGACAGTTTTTTCAACATCCCAGTCGAAATCAGAATCGTCGGCCACCCTCGAGCGTCCGGGCATAGCGAACTGGGTATTCGTGGCGATGATCCATGTGTCCTGGCCGTATACGAAACCGGGAGACAATTTCTCGCCAATGATGTCCTGTGCAAGGATCTGTGGAGATAATACAAGGGAGCAACTCAGGAAGATAAATGATTGTACGATTCTCTCGTATTGCTTCATATTATTCATCACATAGATCCTTTGCCCCAGGGCCGAAAGCCCCGGTGATTTACATGAGCGGCTTAATGGCCATATTGATCATACTCTTGATACCAGAGACATCGAAAACCATTGCGGCAAAACCTGTATCTTCAGGTTTTTCAACTTTGGAAATTCTTATCTGCTGAAGCTTAAAAGAATCCATTACCGAAATTTTTTTCTTGTCCGATTTTATGAAAACGGCAATCTCGCCAATTTGCTTTGTGGCGAGTTCAGGCACATTTTGCCATTCTCCCCCCAGTGTTTTACTGTACCAGGCTACTACTTTTTCCGCGCTGGCTTTAGATATCAGTGTGACAGAGCTAATAGTCTTCTCATCTCCCACAGCGCCGGCAAAATACGAATCTGGATAAGCCGGTAAGCCGACCATTTCCTTGGAGGGTATATCCTGACGAGCTTCGGCTTCCGTCTTGCCTTCTGCGGCAAAGGACTGTTTACCAAAAGCGTTTAGGGGAGCAAGTTGTGCTATGGGTTCGGCAAATGAACTGCCTGAGGAAATCAACACACTAAGAATGGTAAGCGCATAAAAAAAAATTTTCATTTTCCGTCTCCAGTTTTATCAATTTCCGTAGATACATCCGGATATCGCTAAGAGTTGCTAATAGCAATAATATACGTTCTTACACTGTAATTATCTACTAAAGTTGTGCAAGCACTCACTGACCTAAATCAATAAATATAGATTAAAATATATGTCCATTACGGGTCGAAAATTCTCGGTCAGGACTGTTTTCTTAAGGTCTGCTTTGCAATGAATTAGCCCTTGTAAGGCGTTATGTCTCAATGACAGCCTGTGGTGAGAACCGACTTCAACAACTCGACTGAAATACTTTTTTAGTTTCGTAAAGTTAAGTACTCGAACAAGTCTGAAAGAGTTATGTGAATCACATTTCCAACTAAGACAGCATATTTTTCATCGCCGCCAGATGATCTCGTCCGCGTTTTTTAGAGGTTGCCTCATCCAGCTTACGAGCTCCACCTTCCCAGTCCACTTCCTCCTCGGGTAACTCGGTTAAAAAACGACTTGGCTCACACTCTACATCTTCACCATAACGCCTGCGGTGTTTTGCATAGGTGATGACTAATTCTTTTTGCGCACGGGTAATACCCACATAAGCCAGGCGACGCTCTTCATCCAGATTTTCCTCCATAATACTGGTGCGGTGCGGCAGCGTTTCTTCTTCTACACCCACCATAAATACGTAAGGGAACTCCAGACCTTTTGCGGCATGCAAGGTCATTAAGCTCACTGCATCTGTATTCGATTCTTCTTTATTGCGTTCTAAAATATCCATTAAACTCATGTGCGCAACTAACTCACCTAAATTTTTTCCTTTTTCATCTTTATATAAACGCGCCAACCAGTCGGTTAACTCGTATACATTTTCCATACGTTTTTCGGCGATTTTCAAATCACTGCATTGATCCTCTAACCAGTTTTGGTAACCGATGTCCTTGATCATATCTTTGACAACTTCAATCGGATTGCCGCGTTCCGCATTGTCACTGAGTAGATTTATCCAATGGGTAAAGTTTTGAATTTTTGTTAACGCGCGCTCACTTAAAATAGTCGCCAGACCCATTTCAAAACTGGCTTCAAATAAACTGATCTCGCGTGAGTTTGAATACTCACCGAGCTTTTCTAAGGTACTCGCCCCAATTTCTCTGCGCGGTGTATTAATGATACGCAGGAACGCCGTGTCATCATCCGGGTTGGCGAGTAGTCGTAAATAACCCATAATATCTTTCACTTCGGTGCGTTCAAAAAATGACGTTCCACCACTCACTACATAGGGCACCTGCATTTCACGTAAATATTTTTCGAAGATACGCGACTGGTGATTGCCTCGATATAGAATCGCATATTCACCATACTTACTGCGCTTTTGAAACTTATGCGTATTAAGTTCAACCGTTACACGCTCGGCCTCACCTTCAGCACTGGTGCATTCCACAATGCGAATATTGTCACCCAGACCTAAATCAGACCACAGCTGCTTTTCAATTTTATGCGGATTGTTTCTAATTAAATGGTTGGCACATTTTAAAATACGCGAGGTAGAGCGATAATTTTGCTCCAGCTTAATTAGCTTTAGCTTGGGATAATCTTCATTCAACAGATCCAGATTTTCCGGTCGCGCACCGCGCCACGAATAAACCGACTGGTCATCATCACCCACGGCGGTTAATCGCGGCTCTGTACCCAATAATAGTTTTACCAGTTGATACTGGCTGGCATTGGTATCCTGGTACTCATCCACCAATAAATAATGAATACGCTTTTGCCATTTCTCCAGCACCTCCGGATGTTCCTCAAACAACACCACGGGCTGCAAAATCAAATCATCAAAATCAAATGCGTTATAGGCCTTTAGCTGACGCTGGTAGCGGCCATATAACATCGCGTGCTTGAGTTCCGTATCATTTTCCGCTGTCGATACCGCCTGATCCGGGGCAATAAAATCGTTTTTCCAGCGCGAAATTCTCCACCGCGCATCCTCGGCATCATCCACATTGCTCAGTGAATCATTGGCGTACAGGCCTTTAATTAAAACCAGTGTGTCGGTGGCGTCAAACACACTAAAGCCGGACTTATAACCCAAACTTTTATATTCTTTACCTAGAATACGTAAGCCCAAATTATGGAAGGTTGAAACAATCAGCCCACGGGTTTCACCTTTACCCAGCAAACTCCCCACACGGGCCTTCATTTCACGTGCCGCCTTATTGGTAAAGGTCACGGCGGCTATGTGTATGGGCTTTATCTGACAATCTCGAATCAAATAGGCAATTTTTTGCGTAATCACCCGCGTCTTTCCACTACCGGCACCCGCCAGCACTAACATGGGCCCGGAGATATACTCCACGGCAGCACGCTGCTGAGGGTTTAAGCCGGCCAAAGGAGACGAATCAGAATTAAATTTGGAGCTGGGTGAAAAATCAGACATAAACGCGGAAAATGATCAAAAACGAATGGTCGCGTAGTGTATCGGCTCTGCCTTATTTTCGATATACCTGATGCGCAATATTTTCATTCCTATGGTCTTGTCAGGAGTCTACTGATAAACTTAAGGCGATGAAAATAAACACAAAATTGGGTTTGCTCAGTACTGCAAAACAAATTACTTCTGCTAATTTCGACAACCGTCCCGACAGCCGGCCAGTTAGCCTGATTGTGGTTCACAATATTAGCCTGCCCCCCGGTGAATTTGGCGGCCCCTACATTACACAATTGTTTACCAATCAGTTAAATAAAGACGAGCACCCTTACTTTGCGGAGATCTATCAATTAAAGGTTTCTTCACATCTACTGATTCGCCGTGATGGTGAAATTATTCAGTATGTTCCCTTCAACAAACGCGCCTGGCACGCCGGGGCATCTGAATATTGTGGTGCAACGGCTTGTAATGATTTTAGTATTGGCATTGAACTTGAAGGAAGCGATGATATTCCTTTTGAGCCTGTACAGTATACAACCCTGGCCAAGGTTGTACTGGCGCTACAACAAAGCTACCCAGAGATAGCCAAAGATGCTATAACCGGCCATAGTGATATTGCACCCGGGCGTAAAACAGACCCAGGGCCTGCGTTTAGCTGGAACCAGCTCAATCAACTTTTAAATACATAAACAAGAAAAATATGGCACTTATCTGCATTCTCATCGGCATTATTTTTGAACGAGCTAGTGACACACTAGAAAAACTACGTAATTTTGAATGGTTCGACAGCTACAGTCGCTGGCTTTTGCGTTGGCTACCCGGCATAAGTAGCCAGAACCGATCTTCTATCGTTATCTTGCTGCTGCCCATCCTGTTATTAACAGGCGTGTTGCAAAGCTGGTTTGAAGGCCAACTACTCGGCTTAATCGAACTACTCTTTGGTTTGGTTATTTTTGCCTTTTGCCTGGGTCCAAAAGACCTCAACCGACAAATTAACAACTACCTGGAGGCAAAAGAGAACGGCGATGAAGCGACTGCTCAAGATGAAGCAAGCAATATCATGCAAAAAGAGGCACCGACAGATCCAACTCAACAGGTAGTAGAGGTTACACGCGCCATATTGTATGAGTCGAATGATCGTGTTTTTTCCGTCATTTTCTGGTTTGTTGTACTGGGCCCTTTAGGTGCATTAATGTACCGCCTTACGGCACACACTATGCGCGTATCCGGCAATGAAACTCTGGCTAATGCGGCTGCACAATTACTGGCCATATTAGCCTGGGTGCCTGCACATCTAACCGCTGTGGGTTATGCATTAACAGGAAACTATGAGGCTGCCAGGCAAGAGTTTTACGCCAAGACCAAGCAGGACACGCTCACTGACTGTAATTATTTAACACTCATTACTGCCGGACAAGGTGCGATAAAAGACAGTGCCCCAGGTGATGAAACCGACTGCATTGGTTCTGCACGCGCGCTGGTTTTAAGAACATTAATCGTCTGGCTTTCGGTTATCGCAATTCTTACGCTGATGGGTGTTATGTCATGAGCGAAACACAAATAGATATTATTCGTCACGGTGAACCGGAGGGTGGCCGACGTTACCGCGGACACAGCATTGATGACCCGCTAAGTAAAACAGGTTGGCAACAAATGTGGAATGCGATTCCTGAAAACCCACCCTGGGATCACATTATTAGCTCGCCTCTGCTGCGCTGCGTTAAATTTTCTGAAGCGCTGGCAGATTCTATGGGTATTCAATTTAGCGTAAATGACAACCTGAAAGAAATTGGTTTTGGTAGCTGGGAAGGCCGTACTCCTGATGATATAAAAAATAATGAAGGCGATGCCCTGGAACGCTTTTTATCAGACCCGGTTAATAATCGACCACCTGGGGCAGAGGCACTAGAAGATTTCACAACGCGTATTTGGTCGGTGTATGAGGAAGTAGCTGAACAATACTGCGGACAGCATGTGTTATTAGTGGCTCATGCAGGCGTAGTTCGGGCCATCACTAGCAAGGTGCTTGGTATGCCTTTAGATGATGTGTATAGCCGATTAAAAGTTGAGTATGCCGCGATTGCGACGACACGTATTCCGGGTGGTAAGAATCCGGTAATGGTACTTACATAAGACATATAATTACGTATATTTTCGCCTTACATATCATGCAACAACGTTAATACTATTTTTTCTTTTTTAACATCAATTCCATTTCGGCTGCTGGCAATGGCCGGCTAAACAGATACCCCTGAATACTATCGCAACCATGCACGCTTAAAAACTCTAACTGCTCCTGAACCTCAACACCTTCCGCAATTACATCCATACCCAAACCATGCGCCATTGCAATAATCGCTTTTATTAAAGCCGCATCTTCAATATCGGTTTTTACATCACGCACAAAGGCCTGATCAATTTTCAAGGTATCAATAGGAAAACGTTTTAAATAGCTGAGCGATGAATAACCCGTACCAAAATCATCCAACGACAAACTCACACCCAGTTTCTTGATTTCCTGTAATCGCGCCAGGGCAATATCAGGATCTGTAATAATCGCGCTTTCAGTCAATTCAATACCCAGCATACTGCCTGGCATGCCGGTCTCGATCATTATATCTTCGATCAGCTTAGGTAAGTTTTCATCTTTCAATTGTCGTGCAGATAAATTCACCGAAATTTTAAGTAACTTATAACCCGCCTTAATCCAGCGAACGCCTTGCTCACAAGCCTCCTTAATCACCCATTTGCCAATACGATTTATCATCCCTGTTTCTTCCGCTACAGGTATAAAAACACCTGGCGAAATAAAACCATTTTCTGGATGATCCCAACGTATCAATGCCTCCATGCCCACTAGCTCTCCCGTAACTGTGCTAACTTGAGGCTGGTAATACAAAGATAATTCATCTTGCTCAACGGCTTTATGCAAATTGTTTTCCAGGGCCAGTAATTCAACCGAAGATTTATTCATTGACTCGGTGTAAAACTGGAAGTTATTTCGACCCTGTCCTTTTGCGTGATACATTGCAGTATCTGCATACTGCAAAATATCTTCTGCCTTTTCGCCATCAGCAGGGTACATTGCAATACCAATGCTCGTTGAAATATGTACTTCCTGTCGTTCCAGCATCATTGGCAAACTGACATTTTCAATAACACGTCCGGCGATATGTGCAATCGCCTGAATACTCTTAACATCTTCTAATAAAATTGTAAATTCATCACCACCCAATCGAGCAACGGATGCACTTAATTCACTACTGTTAACAGCCACAGAGTCATTTTTACGCACCGCCTCAATCAGGCGTTGCGATGTAACTTTTAATAATTCATCACCCGCAGAGTGCCCCATGGTGTCATTAATTAATTTGAATCTATCTAAATCAAGATACATAACAGCAAGCATTTTACCTTTTCTGCCTGCCTGCGAAATCGCATGCTCTAATCGGTCTTTAAATAATCGATTATTCGGTAGTGCTGTTAAGTTGTCGTGATAAGCAAGAAAGGCAATTTGCTCTTCCGCCAGTTTGCGCTCTGTAATATCCCGTACCAGCGCCATTACTTCACGACTCTTTAATGGCATCATGCGCACTTCGTAGTAGTGCACTTTTTTCTCATGCACGATAACAAATTCAAAATGCTTTGTGGATTGCTGTTCAAGCACCTGCTTAATAGAAACATCAAATTTCGAAGCCACTTCGCTATTAGTCACATCTTTAAGATAGTGATTAATTAAATCATCAGTCATTAAGTAATGGTGGCTACTTTGCCCCAACTTATAATGAATAATGCGTCCGCTTTCATCCAGATTAAATAACTGGTCTGGGATGGCCTGAAAGATCGCGCTCATCTCTCCATTTACTTGCAGTAGCTCGTCGGAGCTGAGCTTTAACGAGTTTTGCAAGGTACGTTGATTAAGATCAAAATTTTGATATGCATCATCAACGGCCCGCAAAAAATCTTTTAAAGGGCCGCTAGAAACATCAACTGTTTTAAGATGTTTTTGAATCTGTATTTTTAATAATTGAATATAATCTGAATTCGCCATATACCGGGTATTTTAGTTTTGTGATCCCCAGTAGTTAATTTAGCAGTTTTTCGACGCTTATGCCGTAGACAATTGCGCTTTCTGACAAATTAGAAATAAAATCGATATAAAAAAGCCGAGTCATGCTCGGCTTTTTTATTGCTTTTAGACTGTAACAGACTTACGTCTTGTTATATATTTCGGCACCTTTGCCAATGAACTCAATCGATTTTTCCTGCATACCTTGCTTTAAGGCCGCCTCTGCCGAAAGCCCCTGCTCCTTTGCATACTTACGAACATCTTGCGTAATTTTCATTGAGCAGAAATGCGGCCCACACATTGAGCAAAAATGTGCCACCTTGGCCGAGTCTTTAGGCAGGGTTTCATCGTGATACTCACGTGCACGCTCTGGGTCCAGGCCTAAGTTAAACTGATCTTCCCAACGGAATTCAAAGCGCGCCTTAGACATAGCATTATCACGAATCTGCGCGCCCGGATTACCTTTTGCCAAATCAGCTGCATGTGCTGCTATCTTGTAAGTGATAATGCCTTCACGTACGTCAGCCTTATTCGGCAAACCTAAATGTTCTTTAGGGGTTACATAACACAGCATCGCACAGCCATACCAACCAATATTCGCCGCACCAATACCAGACGTTATATGGTCATAACCCGGTGCAATATCAGTCGTCAGTGGGCCAAGTGTATAGAAAGGCGCTTCAAAACAGTCTTCAAGCTCCTTATCCATGTTTTCTTTGATCATCTGCATAGGCACGTGACCCGGGCCTTCAATCATTACCTGTACATCATGTTCCCAGGCAACCTTAGTTAATTCACCCAGTGTTTCTAATTCAGCAAACTGCGCTGCATCATTCGCATCCGCCAGTGAACCCGGGCGCAGACCATCACCCAATGAGAAGCTCACATCATAGGCCTTCATGATTTCGCAGATGTCTTCAAAGTGAGTGTAAAGGAAGCTTTCTTCATGATGCGCCAGACACCACTTCGCCATAATAGAGCCACCACGAGACACAATGCCCGTAATACGCTCAGCGGTTAATGGCACATATTGCAAACGCACGCCGGCATGAATAGTAAAATAATCCACACCCTGCTCTGCTTGCTCGATTAATGTGTCACGGAAAATTTCCCAGGTTAAGTCCTCTGATTTACCATTCACTTTTTCCAGTGCCTGATAAATAGGTACCGTACCGATTGGAATCGGCGCATTACGTAAAATCCATTCGCGGGTTTCATGAATGTTTTTACCGGTTGATAAGTCCATTAGTGTGTCGCCACCCCAACGCGCCGACCAGGCCATTTTTTCTACTTCTTCTTCAATGGAAGAAGTCACCGCCGAGTTACCAATGTTGGTATTAATTTTCACGCGGAAGTTACGACCAATGATCATTGGCTCTAACTCAGGGTGATTAATATTGGCGGGGATAATCGCACGACCCTCTGCAATTTCTTTACGTACAAACTCTGCCGTCATAACGTCTGGCAGGTTGGCGCCATAATTTTCACCGGGATGCTGCTTGAGTAATTTTTTGTAGGCCGGATCTTCACGCAATTCTGTTAAACGCTGATTTTCACGAATCGCCACATATTCCATTTCCGGGGTAATAATGCCCTGTCGTGCGTAATACATCTGGCTTACATTTTTACCCGCTAATGCACGGCGAGGTTTTTGAATGTGTTCAAAACGTAAATGCGCAAGCTCGGGATCTTCCTGGCGCTGCGTACCAAATTCAGAAGAAGGCCCATCCAGCTCTTCGGTATCACCACGCTCTAATATCCAGTTAGTACGCACACACGGCATACCCTTCATTAAATCAATTTCTATATCTGGGTCAGAAAACGCGCCGGACGTGTCATACACTGGAATCGGTGGATTGGTTTCAAAACCAATGCTGTCAGATGTGTCGTCCTGCTGAATTTCACGCATGCCCACGCGAATATCATCACGAGAACCCTGTACATAAATTTTGCGCGAGTTACTAAACGGGCGGGTTACTTCTTCAGATAACTTGGCAGTTTTCTGGATAAAATCTTCTGGAATCGCACTCATATTGAATCCTCTTGGAAAGATGTGGGATATATATCTCACAACAGGCGCAGAGGCAGCGATCACTCTAGGATCGAAGCTTCCCTACGCCAGCATAATCTGGATCAGGTTCTAAGGGTTTGTTCTGAATTGAAGACTATTCATTGCATAGCTTAATTCAGGGCATTCTCAGTCTCAGGCAACACATGCCCAAAGCTCCCCTAGCTTCATGGAGGCCTAGTTTACCCGAGTGGAACTGTCAGGTATAGGGCAACAAATAACTAGAGGTATAGACGGCTACTATAGAGGCATAAAATAGTGTGCGGGTTAGAGGCTACACAAGTTAACAGACAGGGAGTAGAATCAGTCAAAAGCTAATAAAAATATTAAAAATTTTTGGGGTTCGATGTATGCAGTCACATCTAGATCAGTGTCGTTACAATATGGTTGAGCAACAGGTACGCCCCTGGGATGTACTGGACGACAAAGTACTCAACACCCTCGAACAGATCCCTCGTGACCAGTACGTACCCAGCCAATATAGCAATCTAGCCTATGCCGATACGGCGATTCCACTAAATAATCAACAGCATATGATGCACCCAATCCTCGAAGGACGCATTCTCCAGCTACTTGATATTCAGCCCGAAGACAATGTTCTGGAAGTCGGCACGGGCAGCGGTTTTCTTACGGCATGTCTGGCACATCTGGCCTGCCATGTAGAAAGTGTTGAAATAGATGCAGACCTTGCAGAGGCTGCTCAACAGCGCTTACAGAAACACGCTATCCAAAATGTCAGCATCAGTTGTGGCAATGGCCTTGAATTAAACAACCCCAATATAAAATACAATGTCATTGTACTCACCGGTTCAGTAAGCGAAGTTCCAGAAAAATTTACACAATCGCTCGCACAGAATGGCCGCATGTTTGTTGTGACGGGCTCAGCACCCGCTATGCAGGCACACGTTATTACCCGCACTGGCGATAATTGCTGGGCAGATGAAAGTATTTTCGAAACCGTATTGCAGCCCCTGGTTCATGGTGAAGCCAGGCCAAAATTCAATTTCTAAATTCCACCGGGCATAAAGCCTGGCCACAGCAGCAGATAATCCCTATATAGAGTGTCAGGCAAATTTGTGCTCGGCACGGCCATATCACACAAAGTATTTTACTTTTTCCAGGAAACCTGGCCATTAGTCCTTAACATTTACCAATTAATGATAGCCAGATGCCCCATAGCTTCTTAAAATAAGCCATTATTACAGGCCAGCACGTATTCTTACATATGCATACATCCCCTTTAAAGAACTAACACATTGAGCGATTCACCTAAACTGCGCAACTATCTAGCGCCTAAATACTGGCCTACCTGGCTAGCACTCGGGCTAATGCGGCTGGTCTCTCTACTACCTTTGCGTGGCATAGAGTTTTGCGGCTCATTGTTCGGCAAGCTGCTTTACATTGCTCTGCCAAAGCGCAGAAAAGTCGCCGATATTAATTTGCGCATTGCCTTTCCCAGTGCAAATCAGACAGACATTAGCCGGCTAAAAAAATTATGTTTTAGCAATATAGGCATCGCGGCATTTGAACTGGCGCTAACCTGGTGGCACGACAAACGCCTGCTAAATTTGTGCGAAGTTGAAGGGCTGGAAAACATAAGCAATGTGCAGGCAGCAGGTCGTGGCGTCATTATTCTCACCGCGCATTTTACCTGTTTAGAAATTGGTGGCCCGGTACTCAATCACTACGTGCCCTTTCAGGTTATGTATAAACCCGCGCACAATAAACTATTCGATCTTTTTATGCGTCACCATCGAGCCCGTTTATATAATGCCGTTGTTGATTATCATAAACCCATGACAATGGTTAGAGGCCTGAAAAAAGGCCACGCCGCATGGTATGCACCGGATCAGGATTTTCGCGGCAAGGACATGGTATATATTCCATTTTTTGGCGTGCAGGCATCGGCCCTAACCGCACCCGCACGCTTTGCAGAAATGACCAATGCAGCGGTTGTACCTTATTTCATAACACGCAAGCCCAAGGGCCGAGGCTACAAATTAACCATTCTGCCACCACTGGAAAATTTCCCCACTGGTAATATACAAGACGATGCATTAGTTATTAATCAGACCCTGGAACATTTGATTTTACAAAACCCTGAACAATATCTCTGGGTACACAAACGCTATAAAAATCGCCCGGCTGGCGAAGCAAATGTCTACCCCGCAGACATTCAGAAAAAGAGAAAAAATAATGAGCTATAGACTGCTTGTTTTTTTACTCTGGCCGGTGTTTTTTTTATACACCCTTAAAGTTGCATTGCGGGATAAATCCACTCGTTATCTTTTGCAACGCCTGGGATTTTCTTATACAAAAACACATAGTTCTAAAACACAAAATACTTACTGGATTCATTGTGCATCGGTTGGCGAAGTCAACACCTACATGCCACTGCACCGTAAACTTATTGCGCAACTCCCCAATACAAATTTTATCATTACAACCAATACCACCACAGGTGCCAGCACCGTTGCACGGCACGCCATTGAACGCACCACTCACTGTTATCTGCCGATAGAATCTGGCTTCGCCATTAAACGTTTTTTAAATACCGTACAAGCCAGCCGCTGTCTAATTATGGAAACTGAAATATGGCCACTGCTCTATCGACATTGTGCACAGCGACATATTCCAATCAGCATTATTAATGCCCGACTTTCACACCGCACACTCAATGCCAACCGCTGGCTTAAAAACACCTACAAAAAAAGCCTTAGGCATGTAGAAAAAATACTCTGCAAATCGGCAGAAGAAGTAAATCACTTCAAACAACTGGGCGCTGCAGATAAAAAACTGCTAAATGCGGGTAATTTAAAATTCGCACCGACAACTGACCTTGCCAATATTCACCCGATTGACTTAAATTCACGCAACTATGTAGTCGCCGCTTCAACACATAACGATGAAGAAAAACAACTGGCACAACTCTGGTCAGAATTAAATACCGATACACTTTTAGTGATTGCGCCTCGCCACCCGAATAGAAGCGAACAAATACAAAAACAACTATCTGATCTAAATGTGCATTTTTCAGTACGCAGTAAACAGCAACCCATAAACGATGACACGCAAATTTATTTAGCCGATACCTTAGGTGAACTCACTGCATTTATGCAGGGTGCTGAGTTTGTATTTATTGGTGGCTCGCTGATTCCACACGGCGGACAAAATATATTAGAACCAGCACGTCTGGGAAAAACCACAGTCTGTGGCCCGCATATGTTTAACTTTAAGGATGAAGTAGATTTATTAAAAGATCATCACGCCTGTTTTCAGGTAAGTAATATTGATGAACTGAAAAATACATTTATTAAATTACTGCAATCGCCCGACAAACAGATGTTTGGTGAAAATGCAAAAAAGGCCTTGCTAGATCAGGTAAATGTTGTCGAACACTACCTTTCACAATTAAGCCAAAAATAACCTGATGTCGCTTAGCGAACTAAAGTATTTAGTCCTCAAACACAAAGCAAACATTATTCTATAATTGTGCAGATGAGTTTTTATAATTATCATTAGACTTTCTTGATCTAAGGGTTTGGTATAGCTTAATTTTGTGGTTTATCGGTGAAGAGAGACTGAAGTTTCTATGGCAAGATGCCATTATCATGTTTAATCATTAAAGCTACGCTTTTTAAAAAATGTTATATAAAAGCTATTCGTGTTTCCCTTTCTGCTTAGTGAATGACTAATTTCGATGGTGACTTAGTTTGCTGATAGTGAGTGATTTTATAAGAAGATTGTCAATATTAATATTGAATCCGTATGAATCAACAGGTAAACTCGCGATCAATGGAAAAACACCATAACAACTCGATTTTAAAATATCTATTGGTTCTGTGCCTCGGTCTTACGCTGATTCTCTCACAGTCTAACCGATTGCATATGCATCTCCAGCATGATGATCACTCATCAAATGCATCTGGGCATGTTATAAATGTGCATACATCTAAATTATTGCATGATATTGATCTAGTTGATCACAATGATGATGATCACTCCGCTGCAATTGATATCAACCCTGATAATTTAGTGAAAAAAACTAACTCATTAAATCCTCTGGTTCTGATTTTATTATGTATAGGACTTTTCCTATATATACCTCGTTTGATTTGCTTGCCTCGGCAAAGACTTTTTAAAAGACCATTCACTCCCTGTTATTATTTTATACAACCACCTCTACGCGCCCCACCATATAACTTCTCCGTTTAACCACGGCTGTAATCGATGTTGACTTCACAATAAGCAATTGTGTTGCTTGTGTAGATAATTTCGGCCGCAATCTCTAAAAATAATTTTTTAAGTTTTACCTACAGGTCAGTGGTATTTTTACCATTGACTGGGATGGATCTTTTTATGTACAAAATAATAATACCTTTACTGGTGAGTGCCGGACTGGTTATTTCACCACTAACATGGGCGGAACCTATACCAGACTGGACATTGAGTACGAGTATTCAACGCGCCCTGGAAGTAGCACCAGAAATGAAAACAGCGGATGCTGAAATCGGTAAACAACAGGGCAAACTGGAGCAGGCAGACGCCTGGCCAAACCCGAATATTAGTATCAAGGTGGATGACACGCTGGGACTTGATGATACTACCGGAGGCTACGATTTCACCGAGTTCGCGATTTCTCAAGCCTTGCCGTTTGGCCGTCTGGGACATCAGCGCCGACAGGCCGAAGCTGAGGTCGCCAGTGCGCAGGCACAGCATGGACATCAGCAATTATTACTGGAATATAGCGTCGCACAACGCCTCCACGTTCTGCAACTGGCAGAAGCCAAACTACAATTGGCCACAAAACGTCTGCAGCAGGCAGGCCTTTATCAAAACCCTGGCAACAAACGTCGCAACCGCGATCACCTGATTCGATACCTGACACCGCTGGAAGTTATGCGTCTGGATATAGTATTACAGGCTGCAAAACAAACCGTGGAAGTAGCTGAAGGTGAATATAATGAAGCCGCTGCTAGCTTCAAGGCTTTACTGGGAATTGTTATTGAGGAGCCGTTAAGCGTGATTCCTTTGGCACCGGTGTCCGTACCCCAGGAATTCATTGCTCTGCAAAAAAGCTTGCGGGATCACCCGGCGCTGGAGACTGATAAACAGATTATTGAATCATCACGAGCAGGCGTTGCCGTGGCCAGATCGCAACGTTTTTCTGATCCGACCTTAAGCGTGTTTCAAGGTGAAGAATTTCTCAACAATCGTCGACAGGGAACTACCGGCATCATGCTGAATCTCCAGTTTCCGTTATGGAATCAGGGCAAGGGACGGGTTACTCAGGCGCGCTACGCGGTTCATCAGGCGCAGGCCGATATGAGTCTCAGGCAGCGTGAGTTACAAACTAATCTGCACAAAAGCTATCTACATCTCGGTCATCTGATTAAACAGGCCGAGCATTACCGCAGCAAACTGCTCGTGCCTGCACAACAGATGTTCGCCTTAACTCGCAAAGGTTTTGATGCCGGTGAGGTTAATGTTCTCACGCTCATTGATGCCAATAATACCTATTTCGATGCGCAAGAGCGCTATTCGGAACTGTTGCAGGAGGGCTGGCTGGAACTGGCTGAAGTACGCAAATCCTCCGGACTTTTTCTAACGGATAAACGCCCAGTGATTCAGTTTGGCGAGGTTAACTAATTATGATTGCCACTTTAATACGTTTTTCATTAATACAACGCCTAATGCTTTTGCTGCTTACAACAGCCATGGCTGCGGGTGGTTTATGGGCCTTTAAAACCCTGCCTATCGATGCCTTTCCCGACATCTCTGCACCCCAGGTACAGATTATCGTCAAAGCACCAGGATTATCACCCACCGAGGTGGAAAGCCGTATTACGGTGCCGCTTGAAATGGAGATGCAGGGCCTGCCCCGGCAAACCGTGCTGCGCTCGGTGACCAAGTATGCCCTGAGTATCATTAAAATCGACTTCGAGGACGGCACCGATATTTATTGGGCACGTAACCAGGTCAGCGAGCGACTGAATCAGGCGTGGAATGATTTGCCCAAAGACGTAGACGGCGGTCTTGCACCTATCACCACCCCACTGGGCGAGCTGTATATGTATCGCATCGAGGGTGAGGGCTATAGCAACAGCGAATTACGCGCGATTCAGGACTGGGTGATTCGTCCACGCCTGCGCACGGTCGAAGGTGTGGCCGATGTAAACTCTCTGGGGGGTGAAGTCCGGGCCTTTGAAGTTATACCTGATCCCGCAGCACTGGTGAAATTTGGTCTGGGGCTAGATGATCTGCAAATGGCGCTGGAAAAGAACAACCGCAACGCAGGTGGCGACCGTATTGAGCGCGGCGATAAAATGCTGCTGGTGCGCACGCTTGGGCTATTACACAATGAAGATGATATTCGTCGTGTCACCGTGGCCACACGTAATGGTGTGCCCATTCAGCTGGACCAGCTCGCCACCGTACAAATCGGATCATTGACCCGTTACGGTGCCGTTACCGCAGATGGTGAGGGTGAAATTGTTACTGGCCTGGCATTATTGCGTAAGGGTGCCAATAGTCGCTCCACGATAACGGGTGTTAAGCAGGAACTGGAAGCCCTTAAGCCTACCTTGCCCAAAGGGATCGAGATCGTGCCATTTTATGATCGCAGTGATCTGGTCACGGCGGCAGTATGGACAGTAGAAAAGGCACTGGGTGAGGCAGTAATTCTGGTATTACTGGTACTCATTGTTATGTTGGGTAATCTACGAGCGGCTTTAACGGTGGCGATGGTTTTGCCGTTGTCGGTCTTGTTTACCTTTATTATGATGCGGTTAACCGGCGTTTCGGCCAACCTCATGTCATTGGGTGGCCTGGCGATTGCCATTGGTGTTCTGGTGGATGCTGCGGTGGTAGTAGTGGAAAACATTCATACACAGTTGAGCCATGCGCCAAAAGGCGTTAGTCGTGTCCACCTGGTTTATCGTGCTGTTAAGGAAGTTGCGACGCCGGTGATTAGTGGTGTTCTGATCATCATTGTGGTGTTCTTACCACTATTCAGTCTTACCGGCCTCGAAGGAAAAATGTTCACGCCATTGGCGGTGACTATTTCATTTGCACTCATCGGTTCGCTGATTTTGTCATTAACGGTGATCCCGGTTCTGGCCAGTTTGTTGATGCGTGGCGGTCCCGAAAATGATGGCTGGTTGCTTAGTCAATTGAAAAATGTCTATCGCCCAGTGGTTAGTTGGGCTCTGCGTTTTCGTCTTATTGCCGTGGCTGCAGCGGTATTGGCGCTAATTGGGGCGGTTGCTCTGTTTCCTCATATCGGTAAGGAGTTTATGCCGGTGATGGATGAAGGCTCTACCGTTATTATCGTTGAAAAGGCCTCGGATATTTCCCTTGCCCATTCGCTGGCATTGGATGCGCCGATTCATAAAGCGTTTATGGAAATTCCCGAGGTCACCGGTGTGGTGGCGCGTACCGGTGCCGATGAATTACGCATGGATCCCATGGGCTTATACCAGACGGATAATTTTATTATTACCAGGCCTCGTGAAGAATGGAGTATCGATCAGGCCACTCTGCTCGAAAAGCTACGTGAAAAACTCGAGCGTTTTGAAGGGCTCGATATTGCCTTCACGCAGCCCATTGATATGCGGGTTTCGGAAATGCTTACCGGTGTGCGTGCCGCCATGGCCATCAAACTCTATGGCGATGACCTGGAGATATTGGAGACCTTGTCTACTCAGATTGAAAGCGTGGTAAATGCCACGCCGGGTGCAGTAGATGTGTTCCGTGGCCGCCTTTCGGGGCAAACCTATCTACAAGTCGATGTGCGTTCGGAGACTATTGCGCGCTATGGTATCAATGTCGAAGACATCAACTTGTTGGTGGAAGCGGCAGTTGCAGGTCAGGTGGCGACGGAGGTCATTGAGGGCAACCGGCGTACGGGTGTCTTACTGCGTTACCCACAGTCGGCGCGTACCACGACTGAGGATATTAAAGCATTGTTAGTAGAAACCCCGAGCGGAGCCAAAATTTCGTTACATCGGTTGGCTGACATTAGTGAAGTCGATGGACCGGTGGAGATAGCTCGTGAATCGGCCAAACGTCAGGTGGTTGTGCAGGCCAATGTCGAGGATCGCGATGTGGTCAGTTTTGTGGAAGAAATTCAGCGATCTATTCAAGCCAAAGTAGAACTGCCGCCGGGCTACTATATTACCTTTGGCGGTCAGTTCGAGAATCAGCAACGCGCCGCCGCGCGTCTGATACTGGTGGTGCCAATTGCCATTGCACTGATTTTCGTGATGCTGTTTATCACCTTCCGTTCATTGGGTCAGGCCGGCCTGATCCTGCTGAATATTCCGTTTGCCATGATCGGTGGTGTCGTCAGTTTGTATCTATCTGGTCTTTATCTGTCGGTACCCGCATCAGTGGGCTTTATTACCCTGTTCGGTGTGGCAGTGCTCAATGGTGTAGTCATGGTGAGTTACTTCAACCAGTTGCGCGAAAGCGGGCGTAGTGTATTGCAGGCTGTACAGGAAGGTGCCGAACGGCGTCTGCGGCCAGTGCTGATGACCGCATTGATCGCCAGTCTGGGTCTCGTGCCGTTACTGTTCGCAACCGGCCCCGGTTCCGAATTGCAACGACCTCTGGCGGTTGTGGTCATTGGGGGATTATTTACATCCACTCTGTTGACCTTAATTTTGTTACCTACCTTATATGCCTGGCTGGAAGGTCGATCAGAAGGTAAAAATCAAACTACTGCGGAGGAGCTCGCATGAAGCATCTAACACTTATTATTCACATGAATACCCAACAGGATCTGGCTGATCAGCTGCGCAGTATGGAGCAGGTGTCGGGTTTTACCTTTAGTCATGCGGAAGGACACGGGGTACAGGCAGAAAGTGATCCCTTTCTGTCAGCGCGGGACAAGGTAGTCGGCTACACGCCGAGGGTGCGAGTGGACATTTTGCTTCAAGATAACGATGTGGACACAGTGCTTGACACCTTACGCAACTCAACTTATGGCATCAAAGGCCAGGGGATATATTGGCTTACCGACGTTGAACAGAGCGGGCAGCTATAAGCCACCTTAACAAGGCCAGCTTGCCGGGCGAAAGTGAATAGTGAAGTACCATAATTCAATAATCACTCTTAGCTGGGCAGTATGGCCATTTATCTGACATAACAATCCAGGAGAATACTCCATGTCATCCAGAACAAATTACTTTATTCGTTTTATTTACGCTGCTGCAGGCCTGTTAATTTTTGGTTTTCTATCACAGGCGGCCTACGCGCATGGTATGTCTGACGCCGAAAAGCAGATCATCATTGAGGGCGGGAATCTACGTTATATATGGATTGGTGCTACCCATATGTTATCTGGCTATGACCATTTAGCCTTTGTATTTGGCATTATCTTTTTTCTTACTAAGTTTAAAGAAATCGTTAAATACATCACAGCATTCACTATAGGGCACAGTATCACCCTTATTTTCGCAACCTTTAATGCTATTCAGGTGAATTATTTCCTGGTGGATGCGGTTATCGCGTTGAGTGTTTGTTATATAGCCTTTCATAATCTTGAAGGATTTAAAAAATGGCTTAATGTCAAAGCGCCTAATATGTTGCTGATGATATTTGGTCTGGGCTTAATCCATGGTCTTGGTTTATCAACGCGGCTACAACAACTGCCATTGAGTGAAGATCATCTGTTAATGAACATCATTTCATTCAATGTGGGTATAGAGCTTGGACAGATTAGTGCGTTAGTCGTCATGTTATTTCTTATTGCTGCTTTTCGAAAAAGTCATCTCTTTAAGAGTTTTAGTAAAGCGGCAAATACGTTTTTAATTATCGCCGGTGCTTATCTTTTCCTGATGCAGATGCATGGTTATGAACATGTTGCTAATGCTGGTGAATTTGTCAGTGTTGAAGAACCTGCTCAAAAGGCACAAAAACTTGAAGTATCTCAACAATCCGACTGGAAAAATACAATCACTGTAACGATTCCTGCGAGAGGCGATAAGGAATATAAATTGCACGTTGATAAAGGTGCAAGGTTTGAATACTCATGGGAAACCGATGGTGCCGAACTATTTTATGACTTTCACGGAGAACCTAAGGGTGATACCAGTGGTTATTTCAAGAGTTTTAAGAAGGGAACCAGCAGTCAGGACATTGGTTCTTTAACCACTACGTTTGCAGGTACGCATGGCTGGTACTGGAAAAACAACACCCAGTCGCCAGTTGTTATTACACTGAAAACGAAAGGCGAATATCAACGCCCGGATTTAGATAAGGTGATGCAACAGGCAGAGCCATTACAAACTCCAGTTTCAACAACACACGATAGTATTGATTCACTTTAGGCGACTTATATCATGCGACTAACAACATTATTATTTGGATTTATTTTAAGCCTGTCTGCATTTTCAGCTATTGGGGGTAGTGATCATGACCATGGACACTCCCATTCACACACCCCCGTGAATCAGGATATAGCCCAATCAAATGCAACAGCAATTGTTGTTGCACTTGCAAAAAGGAATGCGCTTGATAAAAGTTGGATTTCTATCAAAGCAAGTTCGGTTGAAAAAATTACAGCTCAAGGAAACCCTGAATGGAAGATAGTCTTTGTGAATGAAAGCGTAGCAGAAATTAATAAGCAAAAACTTTATGTATTCCTGACATTGGGTGGTGATTATATTGCTGCAAACTTCACCGGCAAGTAAATTTTCAGAATCGGTGAAGTTAAAATAAATCATATCAGCCTAAGCCCATAACATCGCAATGTTATGGGCTTAATTATTGAAATATAAAAAATAGAATAAAATAAATTTGTCATCATGCCGATTAGAAAACATAGGCTACTTATGTTGCTGTTCAGGAATTAAAAAATGAATTTGAAAGAAGGCTTTCGGCAACCGGGTGTAGCCGCAGCATTAGGGGCCGCATTATTGTTTGGGGCGGGAACACCTCTGGCAAAGTGGCTGCTCGATGCCGTCAATCCCTGGATGTTGGCAGGCCTGTTCTATTTGGGATCAGGGTTTGGGCTGACGCTGTATCGTCAATTGCGTCATGCACCTGCTGTTCGACTTCCGCGAAGTGAGATACCCTGGTTTGCCGGGGCGATTTTGGCGGGTGGCATCATCGGGCCGGTGCTGTTGATGTTCGGTTTAACCGGCATGCCGGCATCGGGAGCATCGCTTCTGCTAAATGCCGAAAGCCTGTTCACTGCATTGCTTGCGTGGTTTGTATTCAAGGAAAATTTCGATAAGCGCATTGTATTGGGTATGCTTGCTATTGTGGCCGGTGCGGTAGTTCTGAGTATACCTACGGAAGCTCGAACTACCGGACTCTGGCCAACACTGGCTATTCTTGGCGCATGTTTCGCGTGGGGTGTTGATAACAATCTGACCCGTAAAGTTTCGCTTACAGATGCGACCTGGATTGCTTCAGTGAAAGGCTGGGTATCGGGTATCGTCAATATAGGCTTAGCTTTTGCGTTAGGTGCATCAATACCAACATGGCAAAATCTGGCAGGTGCAATGACCGTTGGCTTACTTGCTTATGGAATAAGTTTGGCCCTGTTTGTAATAGGGCTGCGTCACCTCGGTACGGCACGCACGGGTGCTTACTTCTCGGTTGCGCCATTCTTTGGCGCTTTGCTTGCTGTTCTAATGGGAGAGCCGGTCACTATCACTCTGTTATTAGCTGGTGCATTGATGGCACTAGGTACCTGGTTGCATCTAACCGAACGCCATGTGCACAGGCACGAGCATGAAGAGATGGTGCATAGTCACGAGCATATCCATGACGAGCATCATCTGCATGAGCATGACTATCCAGTGGCTCCCGGTATCAAACACAGTCATCAACACCGGCATGAGCCTCTGATCCATAAGCACCCACACTTCCCAGACGCGCACCACAGACATGACCATTGATGTTTTATCTTGTTTGAGAATCAGTAACTGATGGCCTGCTTATTATTTATGGCTAATATGCTAAATGTCCGTCTCCCTGATTAAGTAGCCAAATTTGGTGGAACCGCGATGCTTGTTCCACCCTACAAAATCTTTTGGGCTTGCGACAATTTTCCCTGTGACTTGCTGAAAATTATTTCTACCCAGGGGCAAAATCACAGGGATGTGACTTTGAGTGGTGATAAGCCTGGATTCACTCTGAGGTATCTAAGATTAGACTTGAACTAATATACACAAACCTTTCACTCAAAATATAAACACGCAACTACGCGCCCAAATATGCACTCATAAGCACGCCCCAGTATTCCTCAGTAAAGTAATACGCCTCTCGCAAACCCTGCTGCTTCAATAACGAGCGTTTTAGGCGCTGCAAGTTATCCAGCTTCCACTGCGCCTTCTGCGCACCCTCCTGCTGTTTTTCTTTACGTATCTCGCTCTTATCAAAATCGATCAAATAAACTATCTTCTGATCATCCAACAAAATATTATTGGCATTCAGATCGGCATGAAAAACACCCTGATCATGAAATCGCCGGATACAGGCACCCACACTTTTCCACGCTGCATCATCCAGTGGAGCCACTGACAGTAGATGATCCAGGGTCTGCACATTGGGGATGCGCTGCAATAGAATATGAGCGCGATACAAGGGTATAAAACTCAACGGCCAGCGACAAAAAGAGGCAGCTATTGGGCGAGGCACAGATAAGCCCAGTTCGTACATGCGCTTTAACAAGCGCCATTCTTTATATGCCCGGCTGCCTTCTGCTGAGCAACCAATATAAGTCTGCTGATTAAACTTTGCGATTACACCACCGCGCTGATATGCACGTAATACCGTAGACAGCCCCGTAAGCTCAATAAACCAGGCCTGCCCTCGGCCACTCTGGGTTATTTGCTGACGGCTTAAGGCCTGATCGAAAATATCATCGGTCAAAAAAGCAGATCGTGGATTATCCAGCAATTCGGGGTCATACAATAAAGAGCAGCCATTGCCATCAATCAAAACAGGCTGTTTACTTTGCGTCAAAATCGTCGCCTTAGGGTTAAATTACTGAAAAGTTGCACCAAGCTGTGGCAATATCACCATCATACCTATAACACAAGCAAAAACGCACTGTTTACGCCCTAATTCAGCGCAATAATAAGCGTATTCTAACTTAGTTATGCACAACAACATTATTTGATCGAAACAGGGAATTTTAGAGCTTTCTTATACATCTTACTTGTCAACAATTTTATCTAAATTTTATCAAGTCGTTGTTTACTATAGTTTATTTTTTTATGGTTATTTTTTAAACAATTTAGTAACAATTCCGACATAATCTCATTTCAGCAATAAAAATGGTTTTCATCCACATAGTTATCCACAGCTTTTGTGGATAACATCCTGAAAGCTTATTCTACCGCCAAATCCACTCTAGAATGCCCAATAAATGAAGGAATCGTGCAAAAAATCAATACTAAATACACAAATTGAAGCAAGCTGCTTATACTCATAAAAACTTAACAACATACTATTTAATATGAAAAAATCATTTAGCCTCAAACGCCTTAAAACCATTTTTCTAAAGATTGTCTGGAACACGAGCGAGACAGAGCTATCCACTGTCATGTCCAGCATAGTTACTGGCCTGCGTATTACGCACTTAATTATCCGCGATTTAATGGCTGGAATGATCACCTTGCGCGCAATGGGTCTGGTTTATACCACCATTCTCGCATTGGTCCCTCTGCTTGCCGTTAGCTTTTCTGTGCTAAAAGGCTTTGGCGTGCATAACCAGATAGAGCCCATACTACTCAATCTATTTTTGGCGCTGGGTGACAAGGGGCCGGTGATCACTGCACAAATAATTGAGTTTGTGGATAACACCAAGGCAGGTGTTTTGGGCTCTCTGGGTCTGGCGCTGCTTTTGTATACGGTTATTTCACTTTTACAAAAAATAGAGCAATCATTTAATTTCACATGGCACGTATCAGAGCACCGCTCAATAGGTAAACGCTTTAGTGATTACCTTACGGTAGTACTCATCGGCCCGGTACTACTGTTCTCTGCTCTGGGTGTTACCGCCTCGATTGCCAATATATCCATCATACAAGATGCCATGCAAATTGAGTCTATCGGCTTTGTTACCAAGCTCACAGGCTATCTGCTACCTTATCTTCTGGTGATTACTGCCTTCACCTTTGTTTATATGTTTGTACCCAATACCAAGGTAAAATTTAAGTCCGCACTTATCGGCGCCATAGTATCTGGCTTATTGTGGGGAGCCAGCAGCTGGGCATTTGCCTCATTTGTCGCTGGCTCAGCTAAATACACGGCAATTTATTCTGCCTTTGCATCGATGATTATTTTCTTTATCTGGATCTACATTAACTGGGTAATATTATTGATTGGCTGCAGCATCGCCTTTTACCATCAAAACCCGGCACAACAAAATTTACGCACCAGTCGTGTCACCTTAAGCAATCGAGAAAAAGAATATATCGCTTTAAATATTATGGCGCTCATTGGTAAACACTATTACACACACGCACCCGCCTGGACAATTGAAGCACTGGCGACGCATATGAAAATTCGTATGGATATCTGCACAATTATTATTGATCAGTTGTTAAATAAAAAATTACTCAAAGAAACCACCGAATTCCCCAGCACCTTCCTGCCTGCTTATGATCTGCAAACAATATCACTGCATGATATTGTTTCAGCCATTCGATCTTCCGGCGAAAGCAGACGGAACTCACTGGATAATCTGCAAATAGAAACAGATGTGAAGGCTATACAAACGGATATTGATGCCTCTGTCGAGGCATCTTTAAAACAGAAAACCTTAAAGGATTTATCTGTTTAAGTTTTTTTTACGTGTTCGAATTCTATCCGGGCGTTCTAGACAATTAAAATCGAAAACAATAGAAGCAGAAATTAAATAAATGAATTTCGATGTAAATTTTGCAAATTATTTAAAGTTTAAATAGAAATATTGAGTGTCTGATTCTATGCGAAATAGAAAACATCAGGCCCAGACTTTACATTTTACAAGTATCAACCTCACTAATACTCTTCAGCTTCACGGTTCGCCTGCTGGCGCCTTACTTTTCTTTCTACAGCAGAAGAAAAGTAAGCAAAAGACTGCCGTTCCCGGTGCCTTGCCTTCATGAAAAACGACGAAGGTTCCCGAAAATTCTACGAATGAATATTTAGTGTTTATTGATTGATGAGTTTAAAGCTTCGTTGCCGGCTCGTGTTGGTAAGCCGTCCTGGCTTATCACCACTCAAAATCACGTCCGTGTGATTTTGCCCTGGGTAGAAATAATTTTCGGCAAGTCACAGGGAAGTTTGTTACAAGTCCATTTAACTAATCGTGGTTTATTAAAGTTAAATCGTATTGGAGCTTTGTTTTTAGAAAATCGAAGAGATTAATTTCAGCCTAGCGACAATCAGCCCTGTTGCTAGCTGAAAACTGTGCATCAGTAGGGTCAATGCCACAAGGATGTGGCATTGAGTTTCGAATAAGCCTGGACGGCGCATCGAAACGACCCGGCAAAAGAGGATCGAACCCACAGATTGGTAATACAAAGAAAGGAGTAATAAACAGTTTTCAGGAACCCTCATGTTTTTTATGAGGGCTAGTAACAAAGGCGAGCGGGCTTTTTGCTTACTTTTTTGGCTGCAGAAAAAAGTATGTCGCCAGCAGGCGAACCTTAAAATTTCAATACGTGACTAAAACAACAGGGGGACGGAGCGCAAAAGGCGCGATCCATCCCCGAGCAAATCAAACATGTGAATGGGCGTTTATTTTATTTTCTAGAATTCTTACCGCTAAGTCTATGCACTGCCTCAACCATAGCCGCTGCATTCTCCACCGGTGTATGCTGGGTGATGCCATGACCAAGATTGAAAACATGACCACTGCCTTCACCATAGCTATGCAAAATCTTAGCGACCTCACGCTCGATAACATCTGCAGAAGAAAGTAATACCGCCGGATCGAGATTACCCTGCAAGGCCACCCTGTCACCAACACGTTTACGCGCTTCACCAATATCTACGGTCCAATCTAATCCAACCGCATCACAGCCCGAATTTGCGATACTTTCCAGCCACATTCCGCCGCCTTTGGTATAAATAACACAAGGTACTTTGCGGCCATCTCGTTCACGAATAAGCCCCGCAACAATGCGCTGCATATATTCTAGCGAAAATTCACGGTAGGCAGCGTGAGACAACACACCGCCCCATGAATCAAAAATCATTACCGCCTGGGCACCGGCCTCAATTTGCGCATTAAGATAATCGGTTACCGCCTTCGCGTTAACCTCTAAAATGTGATGCAATAAATCCGGACGCTGATAAAGCATGGTTTTGATTTGTAGATAATCTGTACTGCCCTGACCTTCCACCATGTAACAGGCTAGTGTCCACGGGCTACCAGAAAATCCAATGAGTGGCACATCACCATTTAACGATTTACGTATTTGACTCACGGCGTCCATTACGTAACGTAGCTGTATTGTAGGATCTGGCGCGGTTAATTTACGAATGTCCGATTCGTCACGTAATGGACGCTCAAACATCGGGCCTTCTCCTTCAGTAAAATAAAGCCCAAGTCCCATAGCATCCGGAATAGTCAGAATATCAGAAAATAAAATTGCGGCATCTAGAGGAAAGCGTACCAATGGTTGCAGCGTGGCTTCTGTCGCAAAATCAGTATTCCTACACAGGTCCATAAATCTGCCGGCGTGTTTACGCGTTTCACGGTATTCGGGCAAATAACGTCCCGCCTGACGCATCATCCATACCGGGGTATATTCGGTTGGCTGGCGCAACAAGGCTCGTAGAAAAACGTCGTTCTTTAAATGGCTCATAATTTACCTTGATGAAATTAAATAATTTTCTAAATATTATTTTTGTTAATTTTATATACACACATAAGTGAAGCTTGCAGCCCAACAATATTTATATGCGCTTCACACACGAAATGTTTGCAATCGACTGATTGAACTGATCGATAAGCTCGACTTCAAATGTATTTACTTATCCATTTCTTCCACTCGCAGTTGTTGAAGATGCTGCAACACATTCTGTTCACCAATCTGTTTAATCAAACCAAACGAGCTGAGCTTTTTAAAAACATTCGGACGTAACTGACATAGCACCAGTCGCGTATTATGGCTTTTACATACAGCCAATAAATCTGCCAGAGATTGCAAACCAGTCGCATCGATAAAGGGCACCTTCTCCATGCGTATAACTAATGTTTCCGCGTGCTCATGTATAGACTCCAGTACAAATTCAATACGCTCTGCAGCACCAAAGAAATACGGGCCATCGATGTTATAAACCACTGTATTCGGAGGCAGTGTGAATTCTTTATCCTCTACCGACAATTCCTCATGCCGCTGCTCCTTAATATCGGTACTATCCGCCATGCGTTTCATAAACAGTAGCGAAGCCAATATCACACCGATATTAATTGCCACCACAAGGTCACTGAGTACCGTGAGGAAAAAAGTGATTAACAGTACGGCAACATCGGGTTTAGGTGCCGTACGCAGCATGTGACTAAACAGATGTAGCTCGCTCATATTGTAAGCAACGACAAACAAAATAGCCGACAATGCAGCGAGCGGTATATGAGATGCCAATGGAGCCAACACCAAGATAATAGCGACAAGCGTGAGGGTATGAACAATACCCGCCAATGGACTTGTAGCACCGTTACGAACATTGGTAGCGGTACGCGCAATGGCACCCGTTGAGGCAATCCCACCAAACAGCGGAGAAAAAATATTTGCGATGCCCTGCCCGATGAGTTCCTGATTGGAATTATGTTTTTTACCGGTCATACCGTCTGCAACGACGGCGGATAAGAGCGATTCAATCGAGCCAAGCAATGCAATGGTGAAAGCCGGCCCGATGAGTTGCAGTACTTCTGCATAGGTTATGGTGGGTACTTCGAAATGTGGCAGGTGCTGTGGAATACCACCAAAGGCGCTACCAATAGTAGCAACACCCGCAAAATCAAACTGCCACTGCACAAGCGTAATCACCACCATCGCTACCAATGGCGCAGGAATACGCTTAAAAAAACGTGGCGACAATAAGAGTATCGCTAGCGTGAGCACGGCTAGCGCTGTGGTTTCAAGGTGCAGCCCTGGAAATGCCTGAATCAGAGACCAAATTTTTTCATGAAAATGTCCCGAGCTCTGCAGCGGTGTCAGGCCAAAAAAATCCGTCCACTGGCCTACCCAAATAATCACCCCAATGCCACTGGTAAAACCAATAATCACCGGGTCGGGGATAAACTTAATAACAGATCCCAGGCGCGCAAATCCCATGAATACCAGCATAACGCCGGCCATCAAGGTGGCTACCTGTAGCCCATGGAAACCATATTTGGCGGTAATGCCTGCCAAAATCACTATAAAAGCACCGGTTGGCCCGGCGATTTGTACACGACTTCCACCAAATAACGAGGTCAAACCACCCGCCACAATAGCGGTATATAAACCTTGTTCCGGCTTAACACCGGAGGCAATAGCAAAGGCCATAGCCAGCGGCAACGCTACTATCCCGACAATTACACCGGCAATTATATTATTAAACCAATGGCCTTTAGCGAACAGGCCAGCCCGCCTGGCTTCGAGAATAGCGATCATATTTTGTAGACCCTAAAGTATAGGGTGACATATTATCACCATTAACATATGATTAACATTCAATTAACATATGATAAATAAAGCTATGGAAAACCGAACGGCACGACTTACTCTTTTGATTGATCCGACAAAAAAACAAATTCTCGAAGAAATATGCACCATGCAAGACCTGACTTCATCACAGGTAATCCGCCAATTGATACGCGACTACATTCAGCAAAATGCCTCAGCCGAACAGCTAGCGCGCATGCCTCACCATGCCAGGTAAGACACCAAAGAGGTTTATAAAAACGCTGTAGTTTTAACTGGCTAAGCACTAAATTTAAATTCACAAAGTAAATAGCAGAAAATTGGCGTGCAAATACTGCTTCGAAGTAAGCGGCTATTACGCGGTGCAATTACTCACCTTTAACGCCTATTTAAAATCGACTATTTAATAAGGACAAAAATGTATCAACACATAATCACCCCAGGCATGGGTAAAAAAATTACCGTTAATACAGACCACACGTTAACGGTGCCGAATTTTCCTATTATCCCTTACATCGAGGGCGATGGTATTGGTGTGGATATTAGTCCTCAGATGATGCAGGTGGTAGATATCGCGGTAAAAAAAGCATTTGGACTCACACGAAAAATTGCATGGATGGAAGTCTACGCCGGTGAAAAAGCCGTCAAGGTTTACGGCAAAGATTGCTGGTTACCAGAAGAAACCGTTAGCGCAATAAAAGATCATGTGGTTTCTATTAAAGGCCCACTTACCACGCCCATTTCTGGTGGAATTAGATCACTCAATGTCGCACTACGTCAGCAACTTGATTTATTCGTTTGCTTGCGCCCGGTACATTGGTTCGCCGGCGTTCCGTCACCGGTTAAAACACCCGAAAAAGTAAACATGATTATTTTTCGTGAAAACACGGAAGATATTTACAGCGGAATAGAATGGCCGGCAAATTCAGCTGAGGCAAAAAAATTAATTACATTTCTACAACAGGAAATGGGCGTAACCAATATACGTTTCCCGGAGACTTCAGCCATTGGAATTAAACCAGTATCCATCGAAGGTAGTGAACGATTAATACGCAGTGCCATCCAGTATGCCATTGAGCATAATCGCAAATCCGTTACCCTGGTGCACAAGGGTAACATTATGAAGTTCACCGAAGGTGGCTTTAAAAGCTGGGGCTATGAGCTAGCCAAACGAGAATTTTCTGGCGTGGAAATTGAAGACAGTGGTTGCTTGAAATTGCCCAATGGAATAATCATCAAAGATGTAATAGCCGATGCGTTCTTACAGCAAATTCTTTTACAGCCTGAAGAATACGATGTGGTTGCCACTCTAAATCTGAATGGTGATTACATCTCTGATGCATTGGCAGCAGAGGTTGGCGGAATTGGTATGGCACCGGGTGGAAACTTTTCTGACAGCATTGCCATTTTTGAAGCCACTCACGGCACTGCCCCGGATATCGCAGGAAAAAATATCGCCAATCCATCTTCACTAATTTTGTCTGCCGAAATGATGCTACGACATATCGGCTGGACAGAAGCCGCAGACCTCATTATAAAGGGCATGGAAGGCGCGATTACGGCGCGCACCTTAACAGGTGATCTGGCTCGTTTAACGGATGGGGCCACTCAAGTTTCATGCAGCCAATTTGCAGAATCGATCATCGATCACATGTAATAACAATATCAAAATACTTAGATTTTACTAAGTCAGAAACTATAAAAAAGCCTATCAATTGATAGGCTTTTTTAATTTATATTTTCAAAAATTATTAATAATGACTTTAGGTATCATAACCAAGATTAGGCGACAACCAACGCTCCGCTTCCGCCATAGTCATGCCTTTACGCTTGGCATAATCCTCCACCTGTTCACGATTAATTTTTGCAACCGCATAATATCTTGATTGCGGATTACTGAAGTACCAGCCACTTACCGATGATGCAGGGTACATGGAAAAACTTTCAGTAATTGTCATATCGGCATTTACATCCGGCTTAATCAGCTCCCAGAGCTTGGCTTTTTCGGTGTGATCAGGGCAAGCAGGATAACCCGGTGCGGGGCGTATACCTTTATACTCTTCGGCAATTAATGCATCGCTTTCTAATGATTCATCAGCTGCATACGCCCAAAACTCTTTACGTACACGCTTGTGCATTAACTCCGCAAAGGCCTCGGCTAAACGATCGGCCAGCACTTTCAACATAATGGAATTATAGTCATCATGATCGGCTTCAAAACGTTTTATGTGTTCTTCAATACCAATACCCGTGGTTACCGCAAAGGCACCAATATGATCACTCAGCTGTGTTTCTTTTGGTGCAATGTAATCACTCAGGCAATGGTTAGGTCGACCCGGGGGTTGCTGTGTTTGCTGACGTAAAAAGTTTAATGTCATTGTCACTTCACTGCGACTGGCATCGCTATACACTTCTACGTCATCATCATTCACGGTATTAGCCGGAAAAATACCCACAACCGCTTTTGCCTGCAACCATTTTTCATTAATGATTTTATCCAGCATGGTTTTGGCATCTTTAAATAATTTAGTCGCCTCTTCACCTTTTTCTGCATCCGTGAGAATTTTTGGATAACGACCTTTTAATTCCCACGCATAAAAGAATGGCGTCCAGTCGATATAATCTTTGATTTCATCTAGCGAATAATCATCGAACACTTTAGTGCCGGTAAAAGCTGGCTTTCCGATATCACTTTTTTCCCAGTCAATTTTTACCTTATTATCACGCGCCTGTTGCATGCTTGCCCAGTTTGTTTTTTGCCGACGACCTGCATGATTAATACGTACCTGCTCGTAGTCTTCACTGAGCTCTTTTACGAAATCGGCTTTCATATCTGCAGAAATTAATTTCTGCGCAACACCTACCGCACGCGAGGCATCTTTAACCCAAACCGTTGGGCCATTATAATTTTGTTCAATTTTCACGGCGGTATGCGCTTTCGATGTGGTTGCACCGCCAATCATTAATGGCACATCCATTTCTAAACGTTGCAACTCTTTCGCCATGTGTACCATTTCATCTAGTGACGGTGTAATCAATCCACTTAAACCGATGATATCTACATTTTCTTCTTTGGCTTTTTCTAAAATTTTAGCCGCGGGCACCATCACACCCATATCAATTACTTCAAAGTTATTACATTGCAGAACAACACCGACAATATTTTTACCGATATCATGTACATCACCTTTCACCGTGGCCATTAATATTTTGCCATTAGATTGCACCTTGCCATCTTTCTCCGCTTCAATATACGGAATCAAATGTGCAACGGCTTTTTTCATAACACGGGCAGACTTAACCACCTGTGGTAAAAACATTTTGCCGTCACCAAACAAATCACCCACCACGTTCATGCCGTCCATTAACGGACCTTCTATTACCTCAATTGGACGCGCAAAGCTCATGCGTGCTTCTTCAGTATCTTCAACAATATAGGCATCAATACCTTTTATAAGCGCATGCTCAATTCGCTTACTCACTTCGAGCTCACGCCACTCGAGTGTCTCTACTGTTTTGCCACCCGATCCATCGCCTTTGTATTTATCTGCAATGTCTAACAAACGTTCAGTTGAATCATCGCGCCGATTGAGCACCACATCTTCTACACATTCACGCAACTCTTCAGGCAGATCATCAAGCACCGCCAACTGGCCCGCATTTACGATCCCCATATCCATACCGGCTTTTATCGCATTGTATAAAAACACCGCATGAATCGCTTCACGTACCGGGTTATTCCCGCGGAATGAAAAAGACACATTAGAAACACCACCGGACACCATGGCATGAGGCAATGTTTTCTTAATGGTTTCTGTGGCTTCAATAAAATCCATGCCGTAGTTATTGTGCTCTTCTATGCCTGTGGCTATTGCAAAGATATTCGGGTCGAAGATAATATCTTCTGGCGGAAAGCCAACAACTTCCGTTAAAACTTTATAGGCGCGTGTACAAATTTCAATTTTGCGTTGCTTTGTATCCGCCTGCCCGGCCTCATCAAACGCCATAACAATTGCGGCAGCACCATAACGACGAATCAGTTTGGCTTGTTCGATAAAAATTTCTTCGCCTTCTTTCAAACTAATTGAGTTAACAATGCCTTTGCCCTGAATACATTTAAGACCGGCTTCAATAATGTGCCACTTGGATGAATCGATCATTACCGGTACGCGAGAAATATCTGGCTCAGATGCAATTAAATTTAAGAATGTCACCATGGCTTTCTCGCCATCCAACATACCTTCATCCATATTCACATCAATAATTTGTGCGCCGTTTTCTACCTGTTCACGCGCAACGTCTAGCGCCGCTTCGTATTCATCTTCTAGAATCAGGCGTTTGAATTTTGCCGAACCGGTGACGTTGGTACGTTCGCCGACATTTACAAATAATGAATCTTCATTAATAGTCAGTGGCTCTAAACCACTTAAACGACATTCTATTTTTACGTCTGGAATTTTTCTGGGTGGATATTTTGCCACGCAATCCGCAATGGCTTTAATGTGCGCGGGCGTCGTTCCACAACAACCGCCAATAATATTTAAGAAACCAGAACTCGCCCATTCTTCAATTTGCGCGGCCATTTCTTCTGCTGATTCATCATACTCACCGAATTCATTGGGCAAGCCGGCATTGGGGTGTGCATTAATATTGCAGTTAACAATGCCTGACATTTCTTCCACGTACTGGCGTAACTCACCCGCGCCCAATGCACAGTTAAAACCAAAGCTAATGGGGTTTACGTGGCGTACCGAATTCCAGAATGCCTGTGCGGTTTGGCCGGACAAGGTTCGCCCGGAGGCATCGGTAATCGTGCCGGAGATCATCACCGGCAATTTTACGTTGTTGTCATCAAAATATTTCATGATGGCAAACAGGGCGGCTTTAGCATTAAGGGTATCAAAGATGGTTTCAACTAATATAATGTCCGAGCCACCGTCCACCAAACCACGCATTGCCTCGGTATAGGCAATCACCAGCTCATCGAAGCTGGTATTACGGTAACCAGGATTATTCACATCGGGGGAAATAGAGGCCGTGCGATTGGTGGGGCCCAACACACCCGCGACAAAACGGGGTTTCTCCGCAGTGGCAACGGCATCAGCTGCTTCGCGCGCCAGCTTTGCACCCTGGAAGTTTAAATCATAAACAATCTCTTCCATATTGTAATCGGCCATCGCGATGGATGTGCCGTTAAAGGTATTGGTTTCAACAATGTCCGCACCGGCATTTAGGTAGGCGGTATGAATGTCGCGAATAATCGTTGGCTGGGTAAGCGTTAAGAGGTCATTATTGCCCTTTACATCAGACGGCCAGTCGGCAAACTGTTCTCCGCGATAATCTGCCTCTTCCAGCTTGTAACTCTGGATCATCGTTCCCATGCCGCCATCTAAAATAAGAATACGCTGTGCAAGGGCCTGTTGAAGTTGTTCTATGCGAGTATCGCGACTCATATCTCTACCAAAACCAGTGATTATTAGGGGGCGAAAATTATATCATTGTTAGTTAGGCAAATCTTTACTCCTTATGGCTAGATACAAAAAGTTCTAAATACTCATAAAAACAAATACTTATATGCACCGATGTTTTATATAATCACTGCAAATATTATTCATTAGACAGGTTAAATACTTACACCGAATGGAACAACCTAAGCAAACACCGAATAACGCTGACGATCCGCAGCCAGAGCATTCTCCTAACTCAGGCATATCAGAAGACAAGCCGGGCAGCCCTATGCAAAGCCTGCCGCGCATATCAACCTGGCATGTAGTGGCCTTTAGTATTCTCAGCCTGGGCATTTATAATACCTACTGGTTATATACCCGCACACAACTCATTAATCAGCTGCATGACAAAAAAATACCCATGAGCGTACCGCATACCGTCATAGGTTTATTACTGGTGAATTTTATTTTTTCTATCATGAGTGGTGTCAACCCGGACAACCTTGAATATAGTGAGCTTGCGAGCCTGAGCGGCCTGATTTTTAGCCTGTGTAATGTATTTTGGGTATTTATGCTGCGCAATCGCATTCATCGCATGACGCTCGCCGGTGAAAAAAGCCTGTTTTGGCTTAATGGCATATTCACCTTTCTGTTTCAGGTGGCATACTTACAATACAAAATTAACGAATATATTGATGATCACACCTCAGAAAGCAGCCTGACGGTTTAACTTCAAACATGAGCCCACAAAACCTGAGCCTTTATATAACCGCAGAGCATGAGTGTGGTTATTACGCCGACCGCCTCAGCCGCAATTTAATTCCCGACCCTCAGCTTAAAATGAATGCCTCGTTGTACAGCCTGCTTATCAGCATGGGCTTTCGACGCAGCGGCAACTTTGTATATCGTCCACATTGTAAAAATTGTCAGGCCTGCACACCATGCCGCATTAATATTGAACAATTTAAGCCGAGCAAAAATCAACGCCGCTGCCTAAAAAACAATAATGACTTAAGCACCCATCTGGTCGATGCCCGATTCAAGGAAGAATATTTTTCACTCTATCAACGCTACCTGAACAATCGACATCGAAACGGCAGCATGGCAAACCCCAGTCGAGAAGACTTCAGCAGCTTTTTACTCAATGAGTGGAAAACCAGTATTTTTATAGAATCTCGTTTACACGGCGAGCTTATCAGTGTTGCCGTCGTTGATGTGTTACCCACTGGACCATCCGCGGTTTACACCTTCTTTGAGCCAGAACAGGGTAAACGTAGCCTGGGTACCTTTGCCGTATTACAACAAATCTGGTTATCTCAGCTATATCATCTGCCCCATGTCTATCTGGGCTACTGGATTGATGGCCACCCTAAAATGGACTACAAGCGACACTTCAGTGGCCTGGAATTATTTCAGGATGATCGGTGGCAAGCCCTGAATTACAAATAAATCGGCAAACCCGTTTTTGTTGATTTACATCAAGACGCATAAATCACCCGCTAATATAAGCTAAGCGCACATACAGATTTACATAATCTGATATACCAAATCTCCTGGGGGAGCACAAACGAAACAGGTGCTCTGCCAGTGTGTAAGGAATCTCCTGGGGGGGAGTAAAGAGTGGGCTGGCACCTTATGCTAGCACGCTCTTTTTTTTGCCTGCGATTCACCTCTTAACTGTATTCCCATTCTTTATTTATGATCATGCAATCACCATCAGGTGTTATTCTTGCTATATTAAGCAACCCCTCAACTAAAACCAATCGTTGAACAAGACTGTTTATAGAGCAGACTTCACAACGGTTTTTTTGCACCAGATGAATGAACAAATATGAGCATACAAGACGAAATCACCAAGAAATTAACGCAATCACTTAAACCCCAACACCTTGAAGTGATTAATGAAAGCCATATGCACAATGTGCCTCCCGGCTCAGAATCTCATTTCAAAGTCATCGCTGTCACCGATGAGTTTACGGGTAAAATGCTCATAGCTCGCCATCGCCTTATTAATAAAATACTGACTGAAGAACTGGGAGTAATCCACGCCCTCGCGCTACACACCATGAGTCCTGAAGAATGGGCGGAAAAAGGTGGTGCACCGCAGTCTCCCCCTTGCATGGGTGGAGGCAAATAAGCCTTACCTTTATTATGCTTATCAGATAAACTTAACAGAATATGCAACTGAATCGGCCATAGATAAATAATTATGACTACAACACCTATAAAGTTATCTGCTTTAAAAACAGCTTGTCAGAGCTGCAATCTACATGACCTGTGTCTGCCTCTTGGCCTGGACATGGGCGACATCGATAAACTAGATAATATTATTAAACGTAGTCGGCCTTTACAGAAAGGCGAACACTTATTTAATAGTGGGGATAATTTCACTTCTATATTCGCGGTACGCAGTGGCTCAATAAAAACATTTTCTGAAAGTGAAGAAGGTGATGAACAAATCACCGGGCTTTATTTACCTGGCGAACTTTTAGGCCTCGATGCAATCCATGAAAACTGCCATCCTTGCTCTGCCATTGCATTAGAAACAACCAGCCTGTGCGAAATTCCCTTTGGCACCCTTGAAGGCTTAAGCACTGAAATCCCCGAGCTGCACCATCAGCTATTTCGCATTATGAGCAAAGAGATTTCTAACGATCAATCATTGCTAATGCTAATGGCACAAAAAAGCGCAGAAGAAAAACTCGCCGCATTTTTGGTTAACCTGTCATCTCGACTGAAACAACGTAACTTTTCCGAAACCGAATTCAACCTCAGCATGTCACGCAAAGACATTGGCAACTATCTGGGCTTAACGATTGAAACCATCAGCCGTACATTTAGCCGTTTCCAAAGCGAAGGTCTGCTATCTACACAACGCAAGTATGTAAACATTCATAAGTTGGAAGACTTGAAAGTACTTGCAGGCCTTTCACACAGCTGCAACAAAACAGAATGTCCTAGTCAGTCTGCTTAAATTTAATTACGCACAAGCTCAAGTACCCGGCAAAATCGCCAGTCTCGAAAAGCAACAGGCAAATACCTCTAAGTGACTTTTGTCACATAATACTGAGTATCAAAATCAACAACTTCCCACAAGTGTTTGATTTTTTTATAAGCACCAAAAATCAAGCTTTTTTTCTTCAAAAAAAGTAAATAAATCTATTTTTTCTGCGCCAAGTTGCGAGTAACATAACCGGCCAAGTGACGGATGACGCAATGCAAATCGGATCTCATTTACTTTCATCACCTGTATTTCTTGCCCCTATGGCAGGCGTTACAGACCGCCCCTTTCGACAACTATGTCATGAAATGGGTGCAGGCCTGGTGGTATCTGAAATGGTGACATCTGAGTCGCGTTTATGGAACAGTCGTAAAACACGTCTACGTATGGATCACCAGGGCGAAGTTGGCCCTATCAGCGTGCAAATTGCCGGAACTGAGCCAGAAAAAATGGCTGAAGCCGCACGCTTCAATGTAGAAAATGGCGCTCAGATTATTGATATCAATATGGGCTGCCCTGCCAAAAAAGTCTGCAACGTCGCAGCTGGTTCTGCATTAATGAAAGATGAACAACGCGTCGCAAAAATACTTAAAGCTGTGGTGGAATCGGTCGATATACCTGTGACATTAAAAATGCGCACCGGCTGGGATCACGACAATCGAAATGCACCAACGATTGCCCGCATAGCAGAAGACAGCGGCATTCAGATGTTGAGCATGCACGGACGTACCCGTGCCGATGCTTATACAGGCGCAGCCGAATATGAGATGATCGCGCAGGTGAAACAGCTAATTAATATCCCCCTGGTTGCCAATGGCGATATTAATTCTGCGCAAAAGGCAAAACAGGTGATGGACTACACTGGTGCAGACGCCGTTATGATCGGCCGCGCTGCGCAGGGCAAACCGTGGATTTTTCGTGAGATTAACCACTACCTGGAAACAGGCAAAATTTTGGCTCCTCCCAGCCAACAGGAAGTTAGTCAGATTTTACAAAAACACCTGACTCAGCTTTATGCTTTTTATGGAGAACAACAGGGTGTACGCATTGCGCGTAAACATATTGGCTGGTACTGCAAAAGTCACCCGCTAGAAGACGCAGAGCAACTGAGCACGTTTCGTAAACAGATAAACCGTGTAGAAGATGCTCAACTGCAGCTCAAAGAAGTAACTGCATTTTTTAAACTAATAACAAAAAACAGGCCAATTGCAGCATGAATAAGAGCAATGTTATAAATTTACCTACACTACAAAATGACTCGCACAATACAAACCAGGAAAACAACCAGCCGAGCGGCTTAAACTCAACCATTCGTGAATCTCTCCGCCAGTTACTCAATGACCTGGGTGATGAAAATCCGGGCAATATATATGACCTGGTTTTACAACAGGTAGAAGCGCCTTTACTGGAACTTATTTTAGAGCACGTAGAAGGTAATCAATCTAAAGCCGCTGAGTGTCTGGGCATCAACCGCGGTACCTTGCGCAAAAAATTGAAGGCTTACCAGCTAATTTAATTAAAGCATCTCCCCTGCCTTAGCTTACACAACGAACTGCCAGCATCCGCCACCCCGCATATTTAACGGTCGGTGGCCAGTTAGATGCGCGCAAAAACACTTCATCGAACACCTCCCCCCATAAAATCTGTTGTTCTTAATTTAGTCCTTTTAGCTTCTGACTAAGCCCCAACTAGTTTATAATTCGCCCCCTTGTTGACCGACTGTGGATTGCAGAATTATGAGTAATAATACGACCCGCCCAGTGCAACGCGCACTCATTAGCGTTTCTGATAAAACAGGCATACTAGAGCTCAGTAAAGCCCTTATTGAAGCGGGTATAGAGATACTATCCACCGGCGGCACCGCCAAATTACTTACTCAAAACAACCTTCCAGTCACCGAGGTTTCAGAGCACACGGGCTATCCGGAAATGATGGATGGCCGCGTTAAAACCCTGCACCCAAAAATTCACGGCGGTATTTTAGGCCGTCGCGGTATTGATGACGAGGTAATGAAGCTTAATGGTATCGCGCCTATCGATTTGATAGTGGTGAACCTTTACCCCTTCGAAGCGACCATTGCAAAAGAAAACTGTTCACTGGAAGATGCCATTGAAAACATCGACATCGGCGGCCCAACCATGGTTCGTGCAGCGGCAAAAAACCACGAGTTTGTTAGCATCGTTGTAGAGCCCGCAGACTACGGCCGCGTTATTGCAGAAATAAACAGCGGCGGCATCACTAAAGAAACCCGTTTCGATTTAGCCGTAAAGGCCTTTGAACACACCTCAAACTACGATGGTAATATTGCAAACTACCTGGGCAAAATAAACAGCGACGGCAGCCAGAGTAATTTCCCACGCACCATTAATTTACAGTTCGATAAAGTGCAGGAAATGCGTTACGGCGAAAATCCACATCAGCAAGCCGCCTTTTATAAAGAAACCCATCCAGCCGAAGTATCTGTTGCCAGCGCAACTCAGGTTCAGGGTAAAGAATTATCCTATAATAATGTAGCCGATACAGACGCCGCACTAGAATGCGTTAAATCTTTTGAAGAGCCTGCATGTGTAATTGTTAAGCACGCCAACCCATGTGGTGTGGCGATTGCCGAGAACATCATGGGCGCATACGAACTGGCCTATAAAACAGACCCAACTTCAGCATTTGGTGGCATCATCGCGTTTAACCGCCCATTAGAAGAAGACGTGGCAGCAGAAATTATTAAGCGCCAGTTTGTCGAAGTTATTATTGCACCCAGCGTTACCGATGCCGCAAAAGCCGTACTCAGTGAAAAGAAGAACGTGCGAGTTTTAGAATGTGCACAATGGGATAAGCCAGTGCCCAGCCTGGACTTTAAGCGCATCAATGGTGGCCTGCTCGTGCAAGACCGTGACCTCGGCATGGTAGGTATAGATGACCTACAGGTGGTGACTGCAAAGAAACCAACGGAAGACCAGTTACGCGATTTATTATTTGCATGGAAAGTCGCCAAGTTTGTTAAATCCAATGCTATTGTATATGTAAAAAATTCCATGACGATTGGTGTCGGCGCAGGCCAGATGAGCCGCGTTTACTCCGCAAAGGTTGCGGGCATTAAAGCCGCCGATGAAAACCTCGAAGTAGCAGGTTCCGTCATGGCATCAGATGCCTTCTTCCCATTCCGTGATGGCATAGATGCCGCGCACGAGGCTGGCATTACTGCGGTCATTCAACCCGGTGGTTCAATGCGCGATGACGAAGTTATTGCCGCCGCCAATGAACACGGCATGGCAATGGTATTTACCAGCATGCGTCACTTCCGTCACTAATTGTAGGATAACAATATGAACATACTCATCATTGGCGGCGGTGGTCGCGAACATGCATTAGCCTGGAAGGCCGCACAATCCACAGATGTAGAAAAAGTTTTTGTCGCGCCGGGCAATGCCGGCACACTACGTGAAGAGAAGATGAAAAACGTAGATATCAATGCCGAAGATATTGATGCACTAAAAGGCTTTGCGCTGCAAAATGAAATTGCACTCACCATTGTCGGCCCGGAAGCCCCCTTAGTGAATGGTATCGTTGATAACTTTCAGGCCGCCGGCCTAAAGATCTTTGGCCCTAGCCGGGGCGCTGCGCAACTAGAAGGTTCTAAGGCCTTCACCAAAGATTTTTTAGCACGCCATGAAATTCCTACTGCGGCATACGGCAACTTCACCGATGAAGCCGAGGCCATTGCCTACATTAAAGAGCAAGGCGCACCCATTGTTATTAAGGCCGATGGTTTAGCCGCAGGTAAAGGTGTGATTCTGGCACAAACCGAAGATGAAGCCATTGAAGCGGTTAAAGACATGCTATCCGGCAACAGCTTTGGCGATGCCGGCGCACGCGTTGTAATAGAAGAGTTTTTGTTTGGCGAAGAAGCCAGCTTTATATGCATGATCGATGGTAAAAATATTTTACCCATGGCGACATCGCAAGATCATAAAGCCCGCGATGCTGGCGACACCGGCCCCAATACGGGCGGCATGGGGGCTTACTCACCGGCACCCCTGGTCACCGCTGAAATTCACCAACGTGCAATCGATCAGGTGATTCGTCCAACGGTTGATGGCATGGCGTCAGAAGGTCATCCCTTCACCGGTTTTTTATATGCAGGCCTGATGATCGACAAGCAAGGCAATGTAAAAGTACTGGAATACAACGTACGCTTTGGTGACCCGGAAACTCAACCGATTATGATGCGCATGCAATCAGACCTGGTTGAATTATGCCTGGCGGCACTTGATGGCGAACTCGACCAGCACACCACACAATGGGACCCACGATACGCATTAGGCGTGGTACTGGCGGCGGGTGGCTACCCATACGACTACAACAAAGGCGATATCATTAGTGGCCTGGATGGTGCAGACACAGAAAATGCGAAAATATTTCATGCCGGCACCGTCATGCAAGATAACGATGTCGTTACCATGGGTGGCCGTGTACTTTGTGCCTGCGGCATGGGCAACAGCGTTGCCGAAGCACAGAAAGTCGCTTATGAACTAGTGGCTAAAATTCAGTGGAAAGATATGTACTACCGTAAAGACATCGGTTTTAAAGCACTGTAAATACAGCACACATAGGCAATAGCGCTCGACGCCCCTGTTACGAATTAAACCTCTGGCAGGGGCGTTTTTTTAAGCCCTTTAAGCTCCCACTCTATCCCCTGTAGTATCCGCTGCATTATTTAGTCCAGTTGTTTTTTTATGCGGTTTGCGCAACACTGTGGTTCACATAAAAACAAATAACGATAAGGCCTGTTATTAGAGCCTTAGCGTAAGAGCCCTGACATCACGGTGACAAAATAATATGGACAATAAAAACTACAAAGTCATTATCGAAAAAAATCCCATACTCGTAGAAGGCACGGCAGAAAAACTGGCCAGCTTATTTAAACTCCCTGTAAAAAAGGCGCGGGCCATTTTACAAAAAGACAGCTTTGTGATTAAAAAACAAACCGACAAAGCCACCGCAGAAAAATTTCATAAGGCCATTACAGCCGCAGGAGTTGTTTGCCGTATAGAAGAAATTGCCGAAGCAGAAGAAGAAACAGCGCTGCCAACAATAGAAGAAATAGCCGCACCAAAAAATGCACAACCCCTCACCGATCCGACACGGCCTGATATTTCACCACTGCACAGTGAAAAAATAAACTTAAGCTTAGAAGGCGGGCCCGTAGAAAAGTCCAAGTCAGCTCAGGCCGATGACAAGGTAATTGATGATATAAAGCCAGAAAATTTCTGCCCCGAGTGCGGCACCATACGCGCCAGCGCAGATTCCGTCTGTGTTCATTGCGGCTATGATCCGCAAGAAACCAAAAACACATTCACAAAAGTAAAACTCATTAATATCGCAGCCGGCATTCTTATTTTAGTTGCTGGTGTTTTAATTGGCCTACCCTATTACCAGCAATACGCGAAACGCTCACAAATTGAAACGGATTTGAGTCTGGCTTTTGATACCCGCAATGCGGTGACGGAATTTATTCAAAAAACTAATTTCTGGCCGAACCAGAACATTGATGCGGGCCTGCCGAAGTTAATTGAAAACCAATCGATTGAATCAATTGTGCTGAGTGATAATGGCGTGATGACGGTAACCATTCGTGGTGCGATTTTGGGCGGTGATGCGCAGACATTGATTTTTACGCCGAATACCTTGAAGGGACGGATTGTCTGGAATTGTTTGAAGGGGACATTGGTTAAGGAATTTAGGCCGGAGATTTGTTTGGCTAAGGTTGTTGAATAGGTAACTGTAATAATAAATAGCAACATATAGATATTTATGTATAGATGTATGATTTATGTTTATATCTACATCTGTACATTCTGTATAACATACTGTTAGGTCAAAAATGCCACAGAACAAACAAGAACATTTAGTTTCTTTAATAACTCAATACTCTGTTGGCTCAGCATTCGTTTTTGAACCTGATGAATTTAGAAAAGGACAGGCTACTAGAGAGCCAGCAGATTTGGTTTGGCACTGCAATGAATGTACTGTCCTGATTTACATGAGGTATTACCAAAGCAGTAAAGGTATCCAAAAAAACAAAAACAAATCTTTAAAATGTATCAAACATAATCTCGACCAAGCACGTAAGAGTAACGGGGTCAGGCCTTATAAGAGTAACCGGAGTAACGGGAGTAACGGGGTCAGGCCTTACATTTTACATACATCAACTTCACTAACAGACTGCAGCTTCAGGAGTAACGGGGTCAGGCCTTACATTTTACATACATCAACTTCACTAACAGACTGCAGCTTCAAGGTTCGCCTGTTGGCGCCTCACTTTTTTCTGCAGCCAAAAAAGTAAGCAAAAAGCCCGCTCGACTTTGTCACTAGCCCTCAGGAGTAACGGGGTCAGGCCTTACATTTTACATACATCAACTTCACTAACAGACTGCAGCTTCAAGGTTCGCCTGTTGGCGCCTCACTTTTTTCTGCAGCCAAAAAAGTAAGCAAAAAGCCCGCTCGACTTTGTCACTAGCCCTCATAAAAATCGATGAGGGTTCCTAAAAACTGTTTGTTACTCCTTTCGTTAGTTCATTAACCTGTTAGTTAATTTCTCTTTTGCCGGGTCGTTTCGATGCGCCGTCCGGGCTTATCGCAACTCAATTCCACATCCCTGTGGAATTGCCCCTACTGGTGTACAGTTTTCAGCTAGCAACAGGTCGGATTGTCACCAGACTGGAGTTAATTACTTCGTTTTATAAAAAACATCTCATTAAACTGAAATATATTATGTTTCATTGATATATAAATAAATGCCATTTTTTTGTAGGGTGGAACAAGCAACGCGGTTCCACCAATTGCCCAACAATGGTGGATCCACTGCGTTTGATCCACCCTACAAAATAACAATTAACTCACCGTGCTTGCGACAAACTTCCCTGTCACTTGCCGAAAATTATTTCTCCCGAGGGGCAAAATCACATGGACGTGATTTTGAGTATTGATAAGCCAGGACGGCTTACCAACACGACCCGACAACGAAGCTTTAAAATTACAAAACACAACACGCCAAATATTCATTCGTATAATTTTCGGGAATTCTCATCTGCTTTTTGATGAGGGCAAGTGACCGGGAACGGCAGTCTTTTGCTTACTTTTCTTCTGCTGTAGAAAGAAAAGTAAGGCGCCATCAGGCGAAACTTAGACATTCAGCCAGAGACTACGTCGTGCGCCCGTAACAATCCTGCAGAATCAAATAAAAAAGTTTTCTCAACAATGGTGGATCCACTGCGTTTGATCCACCCTACAAAATAACAATTAACTCACCGTGCTTGCGACAAACTTCCCTGTCACTTGCCGAAAATTATTTCTCCCGAGGGGCAAAATCACATGGACGTGATTTTGAGTATTGATAAGCCAGGACGGCTTACCAACACGACCCGACAACGAAGCTTTAAAATTACAAAACACAACACGCCAAATATTCATTCGTATAATTTTCGGGAATTCTCATCTGCTTTTTGATGAGGGCAAGTGACCGGGAACGGCAGTCTTTTGCTTACTTTTCTTCTGCTGTAGAAAGAAAAGTAAGTCGCCAACAGGCGAACCTTAGACACTCAGCCAGTGACTAAGTCGTGCGCCCGTAACAAAAATTCAGCCTGTCAAAAAAACAATAAACAATTAACCAACCACCCCAAAACCGATATAATCCCCCTTTAACCAAAAAAACGAACACCCATGCCATTTATCCCCGCCATTTGTAACGACATCACCTGCAGAGCCATCTACCCATCTGATTTCACCATTGATAATAAAGACGAAGCCAACTCACAGGGCGACACAAATATCCCCTGCCCTACTTGCGGCGCTACTGGCAGCGTAGCAAATACCGATTACAACACGCTCACCCAGCTACTCGCAGACAAAATAACCAGCACCGCCGATATTCAACTGTGTAAAAAAATTCACAAGAAAATCGATAAAACACTTAAAAAGAACAAACCACATAAAGCCTTAAAAGAACTCGAAAAAGTTGCTGCTAGCTGGCAGGATATCTGGAAATTGATTCCTCAAGACACCGCCGAGGCATATGCCTGTTTACGTTTGGTTTTTTCATTTGTGAGTACGGCTATTACAACACACGCCGAATTGACAAAAGTTGCCGACAAAGTAGTTCTCATCAACAAATCATATAATCATTATTACCAGCTGGTTTCACCTACCCTCAGCAGTGCCAAAAAGCGGCCACAAATCAAGGCATTAACAGGTGCTATAAGAAAAACACATTAATTCTTTTAGATTCGCACTTAAAAATATGCTTTACTAATATTGCTCAAAATAAAACGTCTGCTATTATTTATTTTATACGACCGTCCATTAACGCAGACTCAAGAGATGCATCGAACCACAATACGGAAGTGCTATGCACAAAACATATAGCGGAATTATCATATTACTACTACTGATTATTATCGGTGGTATCTACAAATTTATATTCCAGGGTAGTGTGTCGCCTAACCCCGATGGACGTAGCAGTGTTCAGCTTAATGTAAACGAAAGAGATCTTATACTCACCGAAATGCGCGCATTTTTAAGTAGCGTACAAAAAATTACCCAGGGCATTGCTGAAAATGATATGCGGGTTGTCTCCGAATATGCGCTACAAGTTGGCAAAGCCTCACAGGCAAAAGTACCGGGCACATTAATTGGCAAAATGCCACTGACATTTAAAAGACTCGGATTTGATACACACAGTAAATTCGAACAGTTGGCGATTGATGCCAATGATCTGGGTGATGGCTCTCATACATTGAAGCAACTCTCCGACCTGATGCAAAATTGTGTGACCTGCCATGAGTCCTATCGTATTGATATTGAAAAAGAGTAACGCAATACGCATCAATACGTAATTACACCTTTACAACAAAATGCGGCTTCATTATTCTTACCATTATTTACCTCTATAAAATGGATTATTTTTATTTTTGATATTCACATTGACAACAGAGAGCTAGCTACTCTCACATCGCAGTTTATGCAGCTTATTTTTTATATCCAACAGTCTCATTTTTCAGCACTACATTCGTTGCATTCAATTTTTAAAATAAAAAGTAATTTTGATTTAACTGACATACATCATCAGATGTAACTCGATATTTCAATGTTTTGTGTTTAGAATGATCTTATGTCATATATAAAGAGACGGGCCCTTTGAATCGGGCTTTATTTGCGTTACTAAAATCAATGATGAACAGCTTGCGAGATTTGCTGCCCATTATTCTTGTAATTGCTTTTTTTCAGTTGTTTGTATTACAGCAACCTATTCCAAATTTTTTAGATATTATTATTGGCACCCTGTTTGTAATTTTGGGCCTAACCTTTTTCATTTATGGCTTAGAAATGGGTCTGTTTCCCATTGGCGAAAGCATGGCCAATGCCTTCGCCCGTAAAGGCAGCGTCGTGTGGCTGCTGATCTTTGCTTTTGCGCTTGGCTTTGGTACTACGGTGGCCGAGCCGGCACTTATAGCCGTTGTTGGTGAAGCCTCACAAATTGCCGCCAGCGGTGGAATGATTGAAAATACCGCCGAAGCTATGAAGTCTTATGCCTCTGGCCTGCGTTATACTGTCGCCTTTTCTGTTGGCCTGGCTATTGTTATTGGTGTTTTGCGTATTTTAAAGGGCTGGTCTATTCAATATATGATTATGGGCGGCTATGCACTGGTGGTTATTATGACTGCATTTGCTCCGCGTGAAATTGTTGGCATTGCTTATGATTCTGGCGGCGTAACGACATCGACTATTACGGTACCGCTGGTGACCGCTTTGGGGATTGGCCTGGCGACGGCTATTAAAGGGCGTAACCCGATGGTTGATGGCTTTGGCTTAATTGCCTTTGCCTCTTTAACCCCGATGATTTTTGTAATGGGTTATGGGATGATCATTTAATGGAATTACTTGCGCAAATATTCCATACCACGGCAAACACTGTTTACGACATTCTTCCCATTGCGGCTATTATTTTTGGTTTTCAATTTCTGGTTATCCGCCGCCCTATCCCAAACTTAAAACGTGTTTTATTCGGCTTTGTTTATGTATTAATCGGCCTGTCATTATTTTTATTAGGCCTGGAAAAAGCACTATTCCCTCTCGGTCGTCTAATGGCAGACCAGTTAACCAACCCTGAATTTATTCATGGTGTGGGCAATGCGTTGCAAACCCTTCATTGGTCTGATTATTACTGGGTATATATTTTTGCATTTGCGATTGGCTTTAGTACGACGATTGCGGAGCCATCACTCATGGCCGTTGCGATTAAGGCCAATGAGGTATCTGGCGGTGCCATTGGTATATGGGGTTTACGTATTGCAGTTGCCATTGGTGTCGCAGTTGGTATTTCACTGGGTAGCTTCCGCATCGTCACTGGCATACCCATTCACTATTTTATAATTACCGGTTACATTATTGTTGTTATACAAACTTTTTTTGCACCAAAAATGATTGTGCCACTAGCTTATGATTCCGGCGGTGTTACAACTTCAACTGTAACCGTCCCATTAGTGGCGGCACTTGGACTTGGTTTGGCAGAGACGGTACCGGGTAGAAATGTTTTAATCGATGGGTTTGGGCTAATTGCATTTGCTAGTCTGTTCCCCATAATGTCAGTTATGGCCTATGCGCAATTATCAGAATATCGTACCAGGCGTTCACAATTAATTAAATGAGAGATACAGAGCTATGCATTTCAAACTAATCATTGCCTTTGTTGAAGATTCAAGAACCGACATAGTAATGAAAGCGGCACGCGAAGCGGGTGCCACTGGCGCTACCGTAATCGGCAATGCACGCGGTGAGGGTATAAACCAAACCAAAACATTTTTCGGTTTAACCCTGGAAACACAGCGTGATGTTTTGCTTTTTCTAGTTGAAGAGCACCTTAGCCGGCATATTCTGGAAACAATAAATGATGTCGGGGAATTTGATACCGGGCCTGGCTCAGGTATTGCAATTCAAATTGATGTTGAAGATGCCGTGGGTGTTGCACATCAGGTAGAACAACTGGTATCCGTTGTGGAGGATGAGCTATGAGTAATAGAGTAACAATTCGCGTTAGAGACGTAATGAAAACCGAGGTGGATATTGTTGACGGCAAAATGACCGTCATGCAAGCCCTGACTAAAATGAAGCATGTTGAGACTAAATCATTAATTGTTGAAAAACGTAATGTTGATGATGAATATGGAATGGTATTGCTCTCAGATATCGCCAAAGATGTGTTAGCAAAAGACCGCTCACCGGATCGCATCAATATTTTTGAGATCATGTCCAAGCCGGTGATTAACGTGGACCCCAATATGGATATTCGCTACTGTGCACGTTTATTTGAGCGCTACGGTTTATCCAGGGCACCCGTAGTAGAAAACAAACAGGTTATAGGCGTTGTTAGCTACACTGATATGGTGTTAAAAGGCCTGGTTGCATTTGATTAGGGCAAAAAAAAGCCGACTAATGTCGGCCCCCGAACTGTACGGATTCCACGCTATGCTAAAAAGTTTGACCCGACAAATCGCTTCCTGAGGAATTTTGATGCTTGTGCCACACCAGCATCAATTTAGCGTGAAAAGAGGTTTATTAACTCAAATTTAGCGCCCAAATTCAATACCTATTATCTGTTACCGATATATTTAATCAGTCTTACCAACTAAGGCTGTATTATCTGTAAAATCATGTTTCTATATAAGATATATTCTATATTTACCCCTAACATTACGCGAACCTCGGCGGTTTCAGGTAGAATCAGCTAATATATATTTTTCCTCATTCTGGGCACAAATGACTGAATACGCTCTCATTTTAATCAGCACTATCTGGGTTAACAATTTCGTTTTGGTGAAATTCCTTGGCCTGTGCCCATTTATGGGTGTTTCCCGCAAGCTGGAAACCGCAATAGGCATGGCTTTAGCCACCACTTTTGTGCTCACCTTATCGTCTATTTGCAGCTATCTGGTGAATGAGTTCATCCTTATACCCCTCGATATCGCCTATTTACGCACCATTATGTTTATTTTGGTGATTGCTGTAGTCGTGCAATTTACCGAGCTGGTGGTGCACAAAACCAGCCCACTGCTATATAACGTACTGGGTATATTCTTGCCACTGATTACTACCAACTGCGCTGTATTGGGCGTTGCACTGCTTAATACTCAGGAAGAACACGGCTTCCTACAGTCTGCCTTTTACGGCTTTGGTGCCGCCGTTGGCTTTTCAATGGTGCTTATCTTATTTTCTGGTATTCGTGAACGTATTGCCGTGGCCGATGTACCCGAGGTCTTTCAGGGAACGGCCATTGCAATGATAACTGCGGGCATAATGTCGCTCGCCTTTATGGGCTTTATTGGTTTGGTGAATTAAGCCCCTATGTCAATCCTAACCGCTATTTTAACCCTTGCGCTGATTGCCGCTTTATTTGGCTTACTGCTCGGCTATGCCTCGGTTAAATTCCACGTAGAAGGTGACCCTGTTGTTGATAAAATTGATGCTATATTGCCGCAAACTCAGTGCGGTCAATGTGGCTTCGCTGGCTGTCGTCCTTACGCCGAGGCAATATCCAGCGGTGAGGCAGAGATAAATTTGTGCCCACCTGGCGGTGAAACCACGATGTTGGCCTTGTCGGATTTACTCGGTGTTGAGCCACTTGCGCTGGATGCAGAACATGACGATATCCCTGAAAAAACTGTCGTGTATATTGATGAAGAAACCTGTATTGGCTGCACTTTATGCATACAGGCCTGCCCGGTTGATGCCATTTTAGGTGCCGCTAAACAAATGCACACCATTATCGAGAGCGAATGCACCGGCTGTGATTTATGCATTCCACCCTGCCCGGTCGATTGCATTCACATTAAGCCCGTTAAAGTAGAACCCGACACCTGGCGCTGGCCATTACCTGACCACGTTAGCACTGCGCCGCAGGCAGGGTAATTAATATGTCTCTCAACTCTCGTCACTTATGGCATTTTCATGGCGGCTTAAAGCTCCCCAGCAATAAGGCCGTTTCTACCATCAAGCCAATTACCAGGGCCTTATTGCCTAAGCGCCTGGTGATCCCTGTGCAGCAACATATTGGTGAAGCGGGAAAGCTTCTGGTTAAAGTGGGCGACAGCGTGCTAAAAGGCCAGGTTTTGGCGCAGGCCAGCAGTTATGTCAGCGCCTCAATACATGCCCCCAGCTCCGGTAAAGTAGTAGAAATTGAGGAACTGCCCGTACCCCACCCATCCGGCTTAAGTGCATTAAGTGTGGTCATTGAAACGGATGGAGAGGATAAATGGATTGAATTATCGCCGTTGCATCACCCCAACACCAAATCACCCACAGAATTACGCCAACTCATTCGTCAAGCCGGTATTGTAGGTTTGGGCGGTGCTGCTTTCCCAACCGCGGTTAAGGTAAACACCGGGCCACATGCAGAAATTGATACGCTGATAATTAATGGCGCTGAGTGCGAACCCTCCATCAGCTGTGATGACATGTTGATGCGTCATTACGCCAGCGAAGTTATATCCGGCTGTGGGCTTATTCAATATATTGTTTCTGCTAAGCATTGTTTAATTGCCATTGAAGATAATAAGCCAGAGGCTATTGCAGCACTGCGTGCTGTGATCACTGAAAAGGCACTGCATACCATTGAGGTAGTTGTTGTTCCCACCATTTACCCCACCGGTGGCGAAAAACAACTGATAAAAGTGCTTTCAAATAAAGAAGTCCCAAGTGATGGTTTTCCATCCGATATTGGCGTGTTAGTGCAAAATGTTGGTACTGCGGTTGCGATACACAAAGCCATTTGTCTGGGCGAACCACTTATTTCGCGCATTGTTACGATTACTGGCGAAGGCGTACAACAGGCGCATAATATGGAAGTGCTCATTGGCACACCTATGTCAGAATTGATTGAGCAATCCGGTGGTTACCATGACGATGCTGCCAAGTTAATTATGGGCGGCCCCATGATGGGCTTCACCTTACAAACAGATCACTTACCAGTGACTAAAGCCTGTAATTGTTTATTAGTTAGTAACGCGGCCGAACAAACCGCAGATGCAATGCCCTGTATTCGTTGTGGTGCTTGCGCAACGGTTTGCCCTGCTCAACTATTACCGCAGCAACTTTACTGGCATGCCAGCTCTAAAAACTTTGATCTGGTTCAGGAATATCATTTATTTGATTGTATCGAGTGTGGCTGCTGCAACCATGTGTGCCCAAGCCAAATTCCACTAGTGCAATATTATCGTTTTGCCAAAACCGAAATCTGGAATCAGGAACGGGATCGTATTAAATCAGATCACGCACGCATTCGTCACGAATTTCGCCAGCAACGTTTAGATCGCGAGAAAAAAGAACGTGATGAAAAACTTCGCAAGAAAAAAGAATTACTCGCAAAGAAAAAAATAGCGGAAGCAGAGACTAAAAAAACCGCTGACGAAACAACAGAAATTGATCCTAAAAAAGCAGCAATAGAAGCTGCAATGCAACGTGTAAAAGATAAAAAATCCGCCCAGCAGACTGCAACAACAAACCTCACATCAGCCACTGAAAGCAGTAACGAAAAAAGTACACAAGAACAATAACCGGAAACCAAATGCAATTTAAAACCGCCACCTCACCACACCTTGCACAACAAAACAGTGTTCAATCTGTTATGTATAAAGTGCTATTGGCGATGCTTCCCGGCACCATCGCAATGATTGTGTTTTTTGGCTGGGGCGTTCTGGTGAATATTATTTTGGCCAGTGTGGTTGCTTTGAGCTGCGAAGCCTTAATGCTTTTATTACGCAAACGCCCGCTTAAACCTTATCTGCTTGATGGCAGCGCTTTACTCACCGCCACTTTATTAGCCCTGGCATTACCGCAGCTTGCACCCTGGTGGTTAACGCTTATAGGCACTGCATTTGCAATTATAGTGGCTAAACATTTATACGGTGGTCTGGGGTTCAATCCATTTAACCCTGCGATGGTTGGTTACATCGTGGTTATTATTTCCTTCCCAAGAGAAATGACGCAATGGGTTCCTCCCCTGCTCGATGACTATACCTTACTTACATTTAGTGAAACATTGCGCGTTATTTTTCACGGGGAACTACCACTCACCTACGGTTGGGATGCCATTACGATGGCGACACCACTCGACACCGTAAAAACTCAACTGGGTTTAGAGCTCAGTATTAATGAAATTGAAAACCACAAAGAATACGGTTCAATGTTTGGTGCCATCGGTGGCTTTGGCTGGGAGTGGGCTAACGGTTTATTTTTAATGACTGGTTTATACCTCTGCATAAAAAGAATTATTGACTGGCGAATTCCTGCCGGCATTATCGCTGCAATATTAGTGCTATCAAACCTGTTTGCTTTATATGACTACGCCTCCTTCACACCACCTACTTTTCATTTATTCAGTGGCGGCTTTATGTTGGGCGCATTTTTTATTGCAACCGACCCGGTAACAGCAGCCACTACAACAAAAGGTCGCTGGTTGTATGGGGCCGGCATTGGTATTTTTATTTATATTATACGTACCTGGGGCAGCTACCCGGACGGCATCGCCTTTGCGGTTATTCTTATGAATATGGCCGCACCTTTGTTGGATTACTACACGATGCCTCGCGCCTTTGGGCATCGTTGGAACGAGTTCCCTCATCACCACTTAGGAGATAAGGATGAAGAATAATCGCTATATTTTAATTAGCGGATTAATTCTTAGCCTGTTTGCCATTATTGGTACGGCACTTGTGGGCATTACATACGAAAGCACAGCAGAGAAAATTGCTGACAATGAACGCCGCGCATTATTAAGTAAGCTCAACCAAATTTTACCCAGCGATTTATACGATAACGATTTATTACATAGCACTTTTAGCATTGGAGCCGATCAACGCCTTGGACAAAAAAAAATCTCGACAGTATATGTTGCCAAGCGAGAAGAGCAAATAAGCGCAATGATTTTTTCTGTGGTTGCACCCAAAGGTTATAGCGGTGAAATCAAAATGCTAGTCGGCACACATATGGACGGCAAATTAGCCGGCGTGCGCATTGTTAGCCACAAGGAAACACCCGGCTTAGGTGATGGCGTTGAAATTGAGCGCAGTAACTGGGTGCTCGGTTTTAATGAAAAATCACTTGAAGATCCAATTGAGCGCGACTGGAAAGTTAAACGTGATGGCGGCGCATTCGACCAGTTTACCGGTGCGACAATTACCCCACGTGCAGTGGTGCATGCCGTTCACTTATGTTTGGTATACTTTGATCGGCATAAAAAAGATTTAATCCAGCAATATACTGAACAACTAAAAACAACACCTACAAAAACCAAGCCGAGCACTAAGCACTGAGTCTCCTATGAGCGATACTAACTACACCGAAATCAGCAAAAGTGGCCTTTGGAACAATAACGTTGCCTTAGTTCAAGTATTGGGTTTGTGTCCTTTGCTTGCGGTAACAGGTACCGTCATTAATGGCCTGGGTTTAGGTCTGGCAACGATGCTAACGCTTGTATTATCAAATGCAATCGTTTCAATGATTCGTCACTGGGTTCGCCCTGAAATACGTGTGCCTGTTTTTGTTATGATTATTGCATCTGTGGTTACAGCAATTGAATTGGCAATGAATGCCTGGCTGTATGATTTATATATTGTACTGGGTATTTTTATTCCCTTAATAGTCACCAACTGCGGCATTCTTGCCCGTGCAGAGGCCTTTGCCTCTAAAAACAATGTGCTGCCTTCAATTATGGATGGCCTAATGATGGGCACAGGCTTTATGTTGGTACTGATTGTGCTGGGCGCTATCCGTGAAATATTAGGCTATGGCACCCTATTCAGTAATGCACACTTAATGTTCGGTGAAATGGCGCACGACTGGACACTGGTATTTATTGACGATTATTCCGGATTTTTATTAGCGATATTGCCTCCTGGTGCATTCATAGGCATGGGGTTAATCATCGCGCTAAAAAATGTAATTGATAAACGTACAAAGAAAAAGCCAGCAACTGGCAACATTGAAGCACAGCCTTCAGCTATCCCTTCTGCTTAATATTTATAATTCACTTTAGTTATGAATAAACAAAAACGCATCGAAATATTTTATCGTTTAAAGGCTGAAGACCCAAAACCAACAACCGAGCTTGAATACACAACACCCTTTGAACTTTTAGTGGCCGTCGCATTATCTGCACAATCCACCGACAAAGGCGTCAACAAAGCAACTCGAAAGTTATTTACTGTTGCCAACACACCTGAATCTATTTTAGCCTTAGGGGAATCAGGTTTAAAAAATCACATAAAAACCATTGGCCTATACAATACTAAAGCCAGGCATATTTTAAAAACTTGCCAACTGTTAATTGACCAACATAACTCTATTGTTCCAGACGATCAGGCTGCATTAGAGGCATTACCTGGCGTCGGCAGAAAAACAGCCAATGTTATTCGTAATACGGCATTTGGGCACCCAACCATTGCCGTTGATACACATATCTTTCGCGTCTCTAATCGCACCAAAATTGCACCTGGAAAAAACGTGCTTGAGGTTGAAAAGAAACTAATTAAATTTGTACCTGATGAATTTAAACTTAATGCACATCATTGGCTCATTTTACACGGTCGCTACACATGCATTGCACGCACACCACGGTGTGGCTCGTGCATTATTGAAGACCTTTGTGAATTTAAACAAAAGAATATTGATTAACCATTAAAATCCCCCCCCCCCCACACAATAAACGGAATAAAAAATGTTTGGTACCGATAGAAACCAACTTAGACAAATGTACAAAGAAACATGGGATAAATTTCTACAGAAAGAAACGCTTAGTGCACTAGAATCACAAATAGCTGTGGTAATTCAGGAACACCCCGAATACCACGATTTTGTAGTTCAAATAGATAAAGATTTTTTGCCCGAGCTAGGCCAGGCTAACCCTTTTTTGCATATGGGATTACACCTCGGCATTAGAGACCAGATAGAGACTAACCGCCCTCAGGGCATTAAGCATATCTTTGAACAACTAGCGTCTATTATGGGTTCTGCACATGATGCGGAACACCGTATGATTGACTGTCTGGCTGAGGCCATGTGGTCATCTCAATCGAACAACCAGCCACCTGATGAAGAAAAATACCTTATTTGCCTGCAGGCACTCCTTACCAATAAAAAATAATCACAATAGCATTACTAAACACTAATATATTAAAGCAAGTAGTTAACTTGCGTCTCGATTTAATCACCTATTAAAATGAAACTAAGCTTTAAATATCTGTCTAATTCTGTGGATGATTAAAAAGTGTGAACTTGTCTTCAATCCTGCTGACTTACAACTTGTCATTTATTGAAGCTTAGGGATACACTCTGACTCTTAAAATAAACCCATTATTTAGAAGGCGTTAAAAAATGAAAAAATTACTTAAAAACTCGGCAATCTCCACATTAGGTTTTTTGCTTGTAATGGCATTTAGCCCATTAGCAAGCGCAGCTGAAAACCCATTTGGTATGAGCAAGACAATTACTAATATGCACGTTGCTAGTAACGACGACGAAGGCAAATGTGGCGACTCTATGAAAAAAGCTATGAAAGACGGTAAGTGTGGTGACTCTATGAAAAAAGCCATGAAAGATGGTAAATGTGGCGACTCTAAGAAAAAAGCCATGAAAGATGGTAAATGTGGTGAAGGTAAATGTGGCGATTCTAAGAAAAAAGCTATGAAAGATGGTAAATGTGGTGATTCTATGAAAAAAGACATGAAAGATGATAGCAAATGTGGTGGCAATTAATCACAATATAAGCTGATTTCGTTTTTGCAGAATTAAAAAGGCCCTGATTTTTCAGGGCCTTTTTAATGCCCATAAAAAGCATTATTTTATTTCGCGGATTTTAGTCATAAGTGCGCCACGCATATTTCATGATGCCATTTTCATTACTTCATAAACTTCTTCAGGTGTTTTAAAACCCAGGAGTTTTCGTGGTCTCTGATTTAATCTTGTTTGTATAT
>Ga0316206_1000427_pt1 | contig 59071 bp, 38 predicted proteins | sample 6monthpyrite_MG_FD_204942 | JGI IMG/M metagenome (GOLD analysis project Ga0316206, IMG submission 204942) | Microbial mat bacterial communities from mineral coupon in-situ incubated in ocean water Damariscotta River, Maine, United States -... | ecosystem: Environmental > Aquatic > Marine >...
ACGCTGAAATTAATTTTATTAAAAATTTTCAGCAGCAAGGCTGCCCAATATTCCATTCTTGTTTTGAGTGTGGTTATCTTGTCATTGATTAAATCTTTTTTATAGTCCGTCCGCTGATAATCCATACATCGACTTTCTCTAAAAGAATCGGGCGAAAAAAATTTAACTAAAAAGTCTCTGTAAAGCCACCCAGCTTTAATAAGCTGGGTGGCTTGTTGATGGGGAAAAACAGATGAGATGTAAAATGAGTAAGTTATTTAATTTCCATTGCTTATCAGCACTATCTTCTGATTCTCACTGTGACGGTTGCCTTATTTGATATGCCTCCAAGGGCATCGATGACTTGGTATTTGAACTTATCGGCAGTATTTCCGTAGATAGGTGGTGTATAAGTTAATGTACCGTTCCCATTGTTTACAATGCGGCTCCCATTTCTTCGTGTACCACCAATCAGCTCGATAGTCGCTCCACTTGGAAAGGTCGAATCGTCTGGGTCAGAGTCGTTGGCAAGCAAGGTTGATATATTAACAGTCATGGGACCGTAATTGTTGGCACGGCGACGATAGATAATTTTATCATTTTCAGCTTTCGGTGACAGGTTGTTCGCTGGTGGTGTTGCAGCAATGATTTTTATTGTCACACTTGCCTTATTGGTGAGTGAGCCATCCGTCACTGAATAGTTGAATACATCAGTGGAGCCTGCCATAGCGTCAGCGTTCGGTGTATACGTGAACGAACCGTTGCTATTGAGTGTTACCGTACCTACGGTGTTGGGCGTCTCTAGTCCTGTGGCTGTTAACGTGTCGCCGTCGATGTCGCTATCATTATTCAACACCCCCGGCTCAGCAATGTTGAGCACGGTGCCTTCAGGTGTCTCATAACTCTCTGAGGTTGCTACTGGTGGATCATTTACCGCATTCACTGTGACAGAGACTGTCGCTGAATTGGATTCTATGCCCTCTGAATCTTGCACTGTGTAGGTGAATTGATCGGCACCATTAAAATTGGCATTTGGTGTATAGCTGATATTGCCTGATTCATCGCTGCTGACAGAACCGTCAGCGGGTTGGCTAACAATAACAAGCGATGCGGGGTTGATGGTATTGGAAGCATTGACACTGGTATCCGCCGTATCATTTGCCGTAACATTGACACTAGCGTTACTATCTTCGTTGACTGTCAAGCTATCTGCATTGGCGACGGGTGCATCAGCGGCAGTTACTGTCCCGCCTCCCGTCCCGGTTAATGCATTGTATGCCGCAGCGACATCTAACAGTCCCCAGCCATAATCATTGTCCGAGCCAGATGCACCTAAGTCCAGTGTGCTAGTAAATATAGCGCTTTTGATGTCATCGGTTGTGACATTGGCATTGGTACTCTTTAATAATGCCATCGCGCCAGATAAATGAGGTGCAGCAAAAGAAGTTCCGGAGACTTGTATATAAGAGTCTAAGAAGAGGCCGCCGAAAGTCAGATCTGTTGAAAGAACATTGACGCCTGGCGCTGCGACATGTGGATATAGCGATTGATCACAGGCTGAAGAGCCTCGGCTACTGGTGTTGGCGATGTTGAATGCTTCATCAATGGAGCCCACTGCCAGTGACTCTGGGTTATTCGCTGGACTTATGCTCGTTGAAGCGTTAGCGCCGGCATTGCCTGCGGAAAACACGATGGCAATATCAGCAATTTTTAATATGTCTAAATCAGCTTGAAACTCTACGTTGCAGGAATTTACGGTGTTTTGTAGATTCCAGGAGTTATTCACAATATGCGGTGCGTCATCTGTGCTTGGATTGCCATCGGGATCGAGCAACCATTGGAAACCGCTATGAATCGCGCTGAGGCTTGAATTGCCCGAGTCATTGAAAATTTTTACTGCAATCCATTGTGCCCCCGGTGCTACACCGATCGTCTCACCACTGGTGTCTGCACCGACAATTAACCCCGCCACTTGCGTTCCGTGACCATTAACATCCTTAGGTGTGGAATGTTCCCCATTGGGGTCGAACCAGCTATTTGTGCCGCCTCGATAGGCACTTTGCAGATCCGGGTGATCAGCATCCACGCCGGTATCCATGATAGCGACGGTGACGCCTTCACCGGAAAAACCCAATCCCCATAGCTCGTTGGCACGAATACTGGTGCCATTCCATCCAGGTGTTGCGAGCGTCGTCGCGTCTGACGAATCCGATTGAATGCGCAAACTGGGATCAGTTCGTACTCTGTTTTTAGGCCCTTGAACTTTTGCATCCAACTTTATGATATCTATTTCGTCTATCTCTAACAAATACGGCAATAACGATACGGGCACGGTGGCCGCAATGCTGTTTGTTAGCCAAATGCTTTTTAAATTTTTAACGCCAACTTTAGTCGATAGATTACTCAATCGGGCTTGGGTTGTTTTTGCGTTTTTTCGTAAGGCACGAATCAAGCGTTCGCGTCTGAATTTAGGGTTTTTCTCCTTTATAATTGACTGAATATTGGCTTTCGTCTTCAACGATATAATAATGTCGACAGAATCATCAGGTGTCATGTTTTCAAGGGTTTTTGATAAACCTTCGGAGAGTGTGACAGCAGAGATCGAGCTTACTGAAAAAAAACTAATTAGAGTGATAATATAAATAATGCTGATTTTTTTATGCATAATTATTTAACTCGTGCTAAGGAATGAACACGCAATAACTTCCCCGTTTCGCATCCCATCTTCAGCCTGTCTTGACCCGTTTTTCAATCACAAAATCTCGAAATAGAACCACTATTCCTGCACTTTTGTTCAATCAGAACGAGCCTCAACAGTAGGCGCTTTAGGCGAATGCAAACTAAATCTGGGCGCCAAACAGGGGAGTTATTACATGCCCATTCCTAATATTTAAAATTCGTTATTGAATGACCAGATGCTCGGTTTTAAAATCCCCGATAACCACGGCGACTTTATCTCCCGGTTTAGCCAGTTTTCCACCTGGATTACCAAATAGCACAAAATAATCAAACCCTTCTTTTATCTTATTAGGGTGAGTGGTTTGTCTCAGTGCACCAATCTTAATGGAATGAGGGACGCCTAATTTTGCTCCTGTGCCTTCTACTAATAAATAAGCTTGTTTTTTGATATCCAATAATGGCGCTGCTTTTTTTGCATCTATGACTTTATATCGAAAATCGATCATCATACCTGCCATGGTCGAACGTAGTGCGACCACGCGTATTCCCCATTTTTCTTCAGTATTTGTCACCTGAGTTTCGGGAGTATCTATTTGCTTTGCTGATATGCAAGGTGCACTCAACATGAGAGAAAAACATGAGAGCACAAGAAAAACGCGAAATGACAGAGATCGCCGACTTAAAAAACCGTTTAGATTACTTTGATGGGAAGTCATTTTTTGCTCCAATCAATGTTCGTTAAAAAAAATGCCCCAGCCATCACCACGACTGGGGCTAGCACGTAATTAAAAAGTAGCTCTTATCACCCTTACTATCACGGTCGCCCTGTTAGAGACACCGCCCCTGGCATCAATCACGGTGTACCAAAATCGGTCATTACGTGTTGATCCTCCTGGGACTGGCGTATAGGTCAATATCTCCGTCGCAGAGTCAAATACGATACTGCTTCCGTTGCGTCGTGTATCTGCGATTAGATCATTATTGGCATCGGTCAGTTGAATGGTACTGCCTGCAGGGAAGTTAGCATCATCCTGATCGGTGTCGTTGGCTAATAATACCGACATATTGAAGCTCATAGGACCATTGCTGTTGCTAGTGCGTGAATACGTTACTCTGTCATTATTGGCGATAGGTAATTCATTCGCAACGGGTGTTCCTTCAATGATATTAATGGTCACGGTGGTTGCATTACTGTTCGCGGCACCATCATTTGCAGCGTAAGTGAACGTGTCCACATTACCCGCAGCGGCATTGCTTGCAGGCGTATAGGCAAAGGACCCATCACTATAAAGAATGACAGCGCCTGCCGTACCGTTGGTGTTCAAACTTGCTGGTGGTGAGCTTAATGGGTCATTTTCTATGTCCGTGTCATTAACAAGTACCCCCGAATCTACTGGAGTCACCGTGACACCCGCCCAATACGGAATGCTGTAAGTATCTGCAACACCGACTGGGGCATCGTTTACCGAGTTAACGGTTACGCTGACGATGGCTTGATTGGATGTTCGAGCGGGGGCATCGGAATCGTTTACGGTATAGCTAAATTGATCACTACCATTATAGTTAAGTGTCGGTGTGTAAGTCACATTACCCGTTGCATCAACCACTACCGACCCATGGGCAGGTCCGCTAACAATTGATAGCGATGCCACATCAATGGTGACTGAGCCTGCGGTATCGTTTGTTAATACATTGATCGTCGTCGCTGTATCTTCATTGGTAGTGAAACTGTCAGGGTTCGCGGTTGGAGCTGTCGGAGGAGGTGCCAATATATTAATCGTTACCGTCGCGGGTGTGCTTGATAAGCCAGCATCATTTGCCGTGTAACTAAAAGTATCCACGTTACCGGCAACGGCGGTCGCTGATGGTGTATAGCTAAATGAACCATCAGCCGATAGCGTAACTGCGCCTGCCGTGGCGGTGATATCTAACCCACCAGCAGATAATGAATCATTATCCACGTCGGTATCGTTAGCCAGGACGCCATTTGCAGTGGCAATATTTAAAGTGAGACCCACTTGTGCATCATAGCTATCGGCATTGGCAATCGGTGCATCGTTAATCGCCGCAACGCTGACACTCACGGTGGCGGCGCCAGAGGTGAGACCGGTGGTATCATTTACTGTATAGCTAAACTGATCGGTACCGTTGTAATCCTGGTTGGGTGTATAAGTCACTGTGCCATCGCTATTAGATACTACCGTACCATTTAAAGGCGCTGTCCTAACGCTCACCGAGGCGGGGTCAATGCTTGCTGGTGCTGTCGCGCTATCATTGCTGATAACATTAATAATGGCTGCTGGATCTGTCGCCAGAGTATCTTCATCCATCGTCGCCGTATCATCTGTTGCTACCGGCGTGGCTGCACCTGTGCTAATTTGCAATCGACTCATCATACCACTGTGAGTACTGCCGTCAGACAGGCTTAAGCGGCGATCGAATATGGGATAAATCCCGTCTGATGCTGTGTTGATTATCACATCGGCGGTCATCATCGCGTGCAGTGTTACCGAGGTTTGAGATTTTGGATAGGGTAAGGTATAGCCATTTTCTGCATACAACTTCATATACAAACCCAAGGTTTGGGGGACGTGAGTTTTCAGTCCGGCGTTGAATAAACGAATGAGGATATTCTGACTCACATTACCTGCCGGTATAGGCACACTGCCATCGGACGGCATACCGTTGACCAAGTAGTAACGGGGATTGTAATTAAGGGTACTGCTCATCCAGTTTGGCTTGCTTGCACCGTCACAAGTTGTATCAGCGATACTGACGGAACCGTAACAACCTGTAGCAACCGCCTTATGCAATACCGGATCGATTTCACTGTAAAACAAACTGACCTCACTGTCATAGGTAATACCCGAATACGCTTCCCCAGTAGTCACATCACCAGTCATTGCGCCATACAAGCCCATTTGCACTTGCACTTGTTGATGGGTGGCACTGTGGTATATATGACTGCCAGGCTTTAATGCCGCCCATTGGTAAACCGCTTGACTGTCTGGGGCGGTTTCATGGACCAAAGAGCGAACTCTTTTGGCGCGCCCGGTAGCCGTTGCATTGTTATAGACCGGCGCTGATGGCGTTCCGCCGGCTTGGGTTGGTAGGCTTTGCCCCGGAATAATAATGGAAACTGGCACGGACAAGGTATTGTTCAGGGCAATAGTTAATGTTGTGTCAGTGCCATTGTCAATGGTCGGTCCGGGTATTTGTATTGATCCTGCGCAAGCCGTACCGCTGATGTTTAAGCCACCTAAGGCAAAGCCCCACATGGATACTGTGGCTCCATCTGTCATGGTCACGGTTGTTTCACCGGCACACAGGGCTACTGTTGCTGCATTGGTCATGGTGCTGCCCAATGCTAGGGCGCTGACCCCAAGACCGACAGCTAGATACTTGTTCACGTTGTTACGTGGTTTCATGGTCTTTGTCCTCGCCTATTAATCAATATTATAATCCCAGGGAACCACTGAGAAAAAAGTCAGCATGCCACCAGGGAAAGTTCCGAAATTGGTTAATTCTTTCTCATGATGTGAATGCCAAGGGAAGAAAAAACCATCCCAAAGATTCAAGCCACCCTCGCCAGGCGGTAATTCACCATTGTTTCCGAGAAAAGGACTGCCACTGTATAGACCGCCGATAGTCGCGTCTTGCGAACTCGGTAAAAGCACTTCTTTACCGCCGCTGGTTCGTGAGCTGCTCAGTGAAACACCGTGGTATGTTGGATCTTCAAAGGGTTCGAGCGGGTCGGTGGGTGCATGACCATAAAAATCCCATCCCATGCCTTCACCGGTCCACTCAAATAGTATATCGAATGTTGCACCTGGGTCCGCTTGTAAGGTGAAATCGGAATAAGCCAGGTCAGCGCCCATACCGGGTGCTGTTTGTAGTAAAAGCCCATCGCGTGCAATTAACTTGAAATTATTGCCATGGGGGTGCAAAGGATGAGAGTCCTTACCCGCCGATATGACTCGCAGCAACAATTTCTCACCGGGGTGCATTAACGGTAGAATATTATAAGGCTGATTTGGCAACCATGCGGCGAAAGCAGCGGATATCGTATCCAAGCCTGTACGGCCATTGATAAACCAATACTCATACTTTGGGGATGTGGTATCGATGGGCTGACCGAGTTCAACGGCTTCGTGTATATCAAGATCCATTTCACTCATGATATAAAGATACTCTCGATCAAATTGGCTGTCGGCATGATTATAGGCTTGTCCTGCAGTGGCGGGTCGTACTACGATGGCGCCGAACAAACCCATCTCTACCTGTTTATCCATATTGGAACCACTGTGGTACAAATACGTCCCAGCCTTTGTTGCCGTGAAACTGTAGCTCACGGTACCCATGGTTGCGGCTTCGCGAGTGAGCAGACCTGCTGTGCCACCGGTGGCTGTGACACCTTGTTGGCCAGGGAAGACTATCGATACGGGCTCTGGCAAAGCATTGGTTAAATTAATGGTAATGGTATCACCCTGGTTAACGATGAGTGTTGGTCCAGGATATTGGGCGTAGATTTGGGTATTGCTTGTTAAATTGTATCCCCAAAAATAAATGCTATTACCATCGGTGGCACTGACTCGGTCATAATCGGCGGTAAAATCGAAGGTCGTGCCAGTGACTCCATTGATCACGGCCTCTGCGGTGGATACACTCAAAGCCAGCACTATCGATATCAGCGTCATGCTGAGTTGCTTGGGTTTTGCTTTAAACATCTTCATGTTATTGCTCCTGTGATGTTGTCACGGATTAATTGATCATTATCTCGGTCATGAGGCCACCATTGTCTTCCTGGTCGTTGCTCAACGCATTGAGATTGGTTGTGTATAGGAAGTATGTGCCTGGTGTGACACCGGCGGTATTGATGATGACTTCAAACACATCACCGCCGGCCACGGTTACTTGACTGGTTTTTTGATGAAGATTTTCATTATTCGCCCCGCGATACACCCGCGCACCCCGACCAACCAATTCTAAAGTTAGGCCCGGTGCGGTCATGGTATAGGCATTGATGACACTGACATTGGAAAGACGCAGTAATATCTTTTCACCTGCGGTTGCGCTGATCAATGAGGACATGTCTTGTGCCTCATAACCTTCTTTGTTTGAGATGCCTGCGGGATCAACCGTATCCGGATATCCACGTCCGTTGATCATGGGATATTTGTCTTCCATGGATGCAAAGGGTAACGCTGTTATGGATTCACTGGCATCGTGAAACTCGCCGTCAAAGGCAATGATTTGAACCGGATATTCTTTCTGATACACGGTTGACCCATCACTATCATTGTAAACGTATTTATCACCCGTTTGGTGAATATAACCGGAGAGAGAAGTACCCGGCGATATGTCGTTTTGTTTCGGTTCAATCCACAAATTACCAATCATACCCATTTGCATGTGTTCGGTGGCCTCAAAGTGGCAATGATAAATATAGGTGCCCGGCTCAACTAAATTGTAATAGTAAGTAAAACTTGCCATGGAATTGGGTGAGATGGATGCGCTCGGCACACCATCATAAATTGCAGATGCCTGAGGGAAACCGTGGTAATGCACCGTGTGAGCGTCAGGAAGATCTGGCCGTACTTGCATTCCGACATTGGATAAGGTCAAATAAAGTTCTTGCCCTTCTTTACCAATCACTGTCGGCGCCGGTAATTTCGATCTTAATTGACCCGCTGTCGGGGGGTCAATCGGTTTTGTATTATCAGCTGGGTCGGTCATTCCCGTTAGATCGTTATAGCTGAAAAAATATAGATTCCGACTGCTACCCGGTTGGGTTTCATCCGGTAAATTAATATAACCATCACTGGCCGATAAGTGATAACACAACACATTGGAATAAGATACACTGGTATTATCAACAATGGCATCCCCTTTGACCGCTCCAGCACCAATACCGTCATCACCTGGACACTGTACATTTAAAACGGCTTGTGCGGTAGATGCTCCGATGGCACTGGCTATGACCAGCGCCATCGGGGTAATTTTTGAAGCGAGAGACTTAGCTTTCATAGGTTTGCTGTTTTGCGTATTCATATTCATTCCCTTTCTTTAGGAATGGGTACGTAATAATTTCCCGGTTTCGCATCCTATCTTTACCCTAACGTTAGGCGCCAAACCGGGAAGTTATCACATGTCCATTCTTTTATAAAACTTCATCGGCACCGATATCGATTAAGCTAGGCGATCTTTGTCGAGGACGTGGATCGTCGTCAAAATCGAGTTGCATCGGTTTAATTGTCTTACCTTTAATATTTTGATAGTGGTAGAGACTAAAAATATTATTCCCATCGATAAAGCGTGTTGCCGCATCAATCGCTGCTGAGCCGGCACCAATATGGTAGTTACTATCTGCAATCCCATCATTGGCAAGTCCTGGCGTTGCGGCTGAATTACCTCCATCCAAAGTCAACGGCCCATAGGCAACATCGATCATATTTCCGCCTTCGTCTAGCGCTGCTGCGGTACGGATATTGGTGGTAGATTCAAGAATGATAAGCGTTTGACCGCGACTGCCATTAAAGTAAGGCGCGATAAATCTGGGATCGCCCGCTGGGTTAGGATTGCCTGAAGCATCAGTGGCTGATAGGTTACTGGCATCATATCCTGCGGCGTTGGTGAGCAGACTGGATAAGGGATTTAAGCGACCAATACCCGCTGGCAATACGCCGAGATCATCATAACCTAACAGGTTCAGGCCAAAATCTGCCGCACCGCTGGGGAGAACACCGTTGATACTCCAATTGAAAGAACGGTTTTCCAACATAATGTTGTTAACCAAGGTGGCTTGCGCAAAGCCTCGATAGCGGTTGAATCTTTTTGGACTGGGTATGGCAAAGTTCAAATCAAGACTGTGCGCATAACTGACAATGCCTGCGACATGGCCGCTGGATACATTGGGATCGGGGTTTTCTGCGAGTGCGGATTCCGTGGTCCCCGTGCTGTCATTATGCGCAATGGTATTGTTGACAATATTGACCTTAAGTGCGTCAGCCAACGAAATGCCGCCCCCCGCATAACCCGCCACATTATTAACAATGATGTTATCGATAATGTTAATACCGTACCATTTGCTTATGTTTTTGCGAACTTCGGTGCCATTGATCAACTGTGCCCGTATGCCTGCACCATCACCGGCCCCGGCGTTGTTGCCTTGGATTAGATTGCCCTCAATGACAACATCACCAGATCCACTGGTTAGACCCGCTGCGACCGGGGTGCCTGAAATAAATATGCCACCCCCATGAACATTCAACGCCTGACTGAACGATTGGTTGAAGATAATAGTGTTGTTGTTGATAATGCCATTATCACTGTTACCAAAGTGACCAATACCGCCGCCGTGTCCTTGAGAAAAGTTACCGCAAATTCGATTGGAAGTGATTTGATATTTGTCCGTGCCAGCGTAAATGGCAATGCCACCACCGGCTTGGAACAACGCACCGTTTTCCAATATTTCATTATGATGAATCGATATGTTCTTGTTATACGCCTGCTGTTGACGAATTATAAACGGATCACCGATACGGATACCGCCACCATAAGTGCCCTGGTTGGCAACGATCCGCATATTACTGATGCTTAAATCATCGGCATATCCGTTGACAAAAATCGCACCGCCGGTATCTCCACCGGTGATGGTCATACCATCAATGCGTGCATTATGGTTTTTGAATTTGACGGGTGATTTTGCTCCGCTTAGACCTTGGCTACCCAATACGATAATTGCTGGGCCTTGTGAAGCGGGGAACAAGCCAGGCTCATTATCTGGGCGGTTTATATTAATGCCGTCGTTTTGTCCGGGAAGCGTGCTAAAGTCTTTGTCAAGTCCCGCTGCTATCGCGTTTCTCCATTTTTGTAATTTTTCGCCAGGTGCTTTAATTCCGTTGATAGTCACTGAGCCGGAACCAAAGCCTTGCAGTCTCACCGGTTTGTCCATAATCACCAGTTCGTTATAGATGCCCGGTGAAATCATAATGACTAAGCCACCTCTAACTTGTCTCTTAGTGGCGGCGTCAATGGCGTTTTGGATGGGGGTTGCCGAAGGATCGCTGCTGGGGGAAACATATGCAAATGTCGTCTGCGCGTTATTTTTATGCAGGGTGATGCCGCTTTCAGTGGTTTTGTTATTGTCTCCACGGGTTATCATCAGCTGTCCCGTTTTTGACCTGACTGGTACCGTCGCCGTGATACTGTCAGCCGTCCAACGGGTTACTGTCAATGGCTTACCGCCTAATGTCACCGTACCCGCTACCGTGCCGAAGCTATAATCACGCAATATAGTTTTCGACTGGCTGCCTCCAGCGACATAGGCGGGATTGGCAATTTCAACCGCAGTACCCATGGACATGATGGTAATATCACCACCAGCGGCTGGAAACACGGGTCCGCTATTGCTCGTAGGGCCATCGACTCGGTAAATTTTTGGTGTTCCATTCAAACATTCGCAGTCCACCGGGTTATCACCATTGGTGGCAAAAGCCGCAATTGGTAGTACCGGTGTATCCAGGTATGTTGTGGTACCCGGCATGAACTGGAAGGTATAACAGTATTGCGTGAACTGCCGATTGAAAAACGGGTCCGTTATAAACTGCGGCGAGCTAGAGTTTAGCGGGTCATAGTTTGGATTCGCTATAGGGCTCGCATCGTTCATGCAAGCCGTCAACATATTGGGTGAAGCGCCAGAGGGCATTGGCACGTTCATGGTATAGGTCGATGGTAATAACGCATTGTATTTACCCCATTGATCAGAATAGACTCGGGTGATTTCACGGCCGGTCCAGTCTTTAATAGATACTGGCAACCAAGGCGGTGCGAATTTTTCGCCAAAGGTTGGTGCATTAGGATCAAATTCGTTTGCTAAGTCATTTAACATAAAACCGACCACACGTGACGCCTTAGGCACGTCAGTAAACAAATAGAAATCCGCAGCGGCATTGGTTCTATCAGACAAACGGACTTTTTTCTTATCGCATAATGGGCGTTCAACACCGGTAAAGGGCGCATCAATTGCGGTAATACCCGAATACGGCGTTGGATCACCGTCACCATCGAGCAGGTTCGGGTCTGTTTGCATGCTTAAGTATTTAGGTATGCGACGTAGATCGCCCACACATTCAGCAGGTATCAGTTCCGAGGCAGGTTTTGGCGCCTCGCCAAAATCCACATTTTTATCTTCTTCTTTGAGTAATTGGTAGCCTGGAGGAGTTTTTGTTTCGACAATATAGTCACCTGTCGGAATATTGTTAAACGCATAACCACCGTCAAACACACCGTCCCGAATTTGATTAAAATTTCTAAGGCCATCGTAACAGTCAAGGGTCACATTGTTGTACGTGTAGGCATCACCCTGGCAACCGCTGGGTTTGCTATCATCCCAACTGTCAGTGTGAGTGACCTCAATGGCATCCCCCAGATCAAAGATGCCATTGCCATTATGATCGGTATCTTCGAGACCCATGGCACCAGAGCCATCGGACCATCCCAGCGGATAGTTATCCACGTCAGCCAGAATTGGTGTAGCCACACCCCCAACAATATTCGTGGTATCTATTTTTCCGTCACGATCTGTGTCGTTATACAGATTGACTTGAACCCGTGGCACGCCCACTTCCCATTCCTCAGCAGCAGCGAACTGGGGTTGTTCCTCGGCGCGTGTGGTTGCGTAATAAACGATACCGGATATTCCCCCGTTTTCACCTCTTCGATAAGGTATTTTACCCCAGTAGATAAAACTGGTTTGACCCAAGAATTGTTGGAAAGCTTTGGTTAAAATAGGTCCAGTATCGGTCCGTGACAAGAAATTACTGGTGTTCGGATTAAGAATATCTTGCACTTGTGGCGTCGCAGTATCAAATGTGGGATTGCTCCAACCCATATCAGGCTCAATGATGCCGCCGGCATCGACCACATAAGTTACCCCGGTCGCCTTAAAACGGGTAAAATCCACTTCGGCCACCAACCAATGGAAAAATGGAAAAACTTCATCGAAAGGTGCTTCCCCGGAAAGGTCAGTGGGCATGGCGCGATAAAGTGCGCCATTGCGAAAACGTAAATTGATAGCTTGTTCTGGAATTCCAGATTCATTGGCATCCGGAAAGCCATCGCCATCGCTGTCGGCGAATACCGTGTTATATAACCGAGCAAACCAATCAAATACGGCGACTTCACCCAAGTCCACGTTAGCGCCGGTGGCTGGGATGTTCACGTTTTGAGACGCAAAAATAGTAAACTTAGACTCGTCCCAAATCACTAACTGATAACTTTGTCCAGCGTTTAAATTAGGAATAGAAAATGCCCCATCGGAATTACATTTAGAGGCATAAACGGCCTTGCCTGAACCTAATGGCAATGGGTTAAGACCAACCCAGCAATTGGAAACCTCAGCGCCAATTTCGAAGGTATATACTGGAGGACGGGATAAATGCATATGTTTCACTCGGCCAGAAAGCGTACTAGCGCCTGCGCGAGCCGCATTATCTAAGCGGCTTGGGCTGACAAACCCGATAAAGACATGATGTCCAGGCGGACCAAACTCTTGGAAGAAAGAAGGTTCGTTCGCTTTGACCCAGGCGTCAATGGTTAGGCTGCCTTCGATGGTGTGGGTTTGCTGCCAATCACTGCCTGAAGGTGGCACGATTTGCACGCCGTATTTTGCAGGCATTAAATTTGAGATAAGCAAAGAACCGTCTGCGCTGGTTTTAAGAACACCATTGCCTATGGTTTGTACGGTGGGCTCACCTGTGGCGGGATTCAGAATTGCAATACCATTTGCATCTCTCGCATAAGTGGTGCCCAGTGGGTTTCCGAATGCATCTTGAATGACTTGCCCGCCGGCCTGCCCATATAATCCTCCAGCATCGAATAACAATACATCAAAATTTGGCAATCCCAGCTCTTGAATATTTTGTACGGTGCCGGGCACAACGGCGGCCGGTTTATCAGGCGCATTATTAAGCGGAAAGTGGTCTTCGTAAGCAAACACAGAGATCTGCGCGGTGGGAATCGGTTGTTTATTGACAATAATTTTTATGATTGACGCGTCTTGTGTACCATTAACCGCCACACCGCTCATGCTAAATCCATCATGAGGCAGCACGGAAATAAAATATCGGCTCGCTGCTGCGCCACTTGGTAGTGGAATGTTTGCCATAGTCGCGCCGGTTCCTGCAACGGATTCACCGCTGTTCACTACGGGTGAATGACTGGCATGAAAATCCAGTGACAATGTGTCAGTGGCGCCAGCGTCACCCGGTGTCACCTTGTGGGTATTATCTTCTTCTAATACCCATCGAAATCCACTGATGGGAACTTCTGCTTTTGTCGCTCTATCCCATCCAACGACATTAACCGTAATTGCCTGTGTAAACGAAGCACTGAATAATGTAAGGACAGCCAGCAAACTTAACCATGTTTGCTTTATCCTAAATTTTTTCTTAAATTTTCTTTCCATAATACGTTGCCCCTTAGTTCTGGGGCCGAGATACTTAACCCTAACGCGGCGGAAAACTCCGTTTAATAATGGTTTATTTTTTTATCGGTTGTTTCTAAGGTCAAGAAACCAGGCTCCCGAATTTATTTTACTTTCATCTGTTTTATATAACTGCATTAACTATAGAAGTGAAAATGATAATTGCTAGCCCAAGTTACACAGAACGATTGTTCGCCACGAGGAACAAGCTATTTAATTTTCACTTGTTAATCTATGCCGAGATCTTATAAAGGCTGGGGGAGAAACCCGAAAGTCAGACAGTGGGAATATTAGGGGAGGAGGGGAATGAGATGGATGAGCAATAGGCTATCAAATAACTTAGCCATTTGTATTCCATCTTCAGTCTGTCTTTGCACACACGCTAATCAGAAAATTTAAAATGGAATGACTATTCTTGTGCTTTCGTGCAAAGCTTATACTCCTTAGCTGTTTCCCTGTAGACAAGTTAGAGCGGACACCAAAAGTAGGTGCTTTAGGCGAATTCAAACTAAATTTGATCGCTGTATGACCAAATTATTTCATGTCCATTGTCTAAATAATATTTTGAAACAAAAGTATCGTATTCGAAGGATGCTGTCAATTTGTTTGAAATATAGATTGAGGATTTTTGCAAAGTAAGGTTACGTTATATTCTATCGCACTCGAATAATGTTCAATCCTGTGTTTTTAGCCAGAAATTAACCATATCATCGAAACAAGAAAATGCTTTGGGTGCTACTCAGAAATGGGGAAGTTATTGAGTAGCCCATTCCTGAGTGAGGGTTGTGGTTTCTTCGGCCCTTGGGGATGTTTCTAAAAAGCAAAAGTCTTGATGTGTTTAGTGGGCTCAATAAAAGGCTGAGCCAAGTGGATGATATTCGGCTATCAAAAATCATACACCATTTGTCTTTTTGATAGTCACATCGAGTAATGATGCGACAAAAACACATCGGGAAGTTATCATATGCTCATTCCCTAGGCGTTTATATTTTTTCAAAAATAAATTGGGCGACCCATTTTACCTCGTTCTCAATTAAAAAAGGTTTTGTTGTGAATTGACTTATGGGTTGCTTGGGGTTGCTATCTGCATCTGGGCTGGTATACGTTGCACCATCATCTGTGCCCGCATCGTATACAAATAAATCGATGGTTTTATTTTCTATCCAAAGACCATTCTCTATGAGTGACAAACCTGCCACACCGACAAACCAATCGGGACTGGGGGCAAGCATTGATACCAGTGTGATATAAGGAAAGTCACCGCTGACGGGGAAGGAAGTGATTTCAATTTGATCTGGCGAGCGAGCAATACCACCCACGGAGATGATTTTATCCGCATCACCAATATTGATTTGTTGATTAATTTCTTCGGTCAATTCGGTTTTACTGCCGGTCTCTGCCATGGACTCGATACCGCTAGAGGCGATTTGCCCATCACCCCAAAAATTGGCTTGTAAATTATGAGTGGCACCAATTAAACCAGAAAAGTGCGGATTCGATGGAAAATCATCCGGATGCGTTGCAGCACTCCAAGTAGCCTTAAATATCACTCGGTATGTCACATCGCCAACCCCTTCAACAGCAAACTCCTTTTGTTCATCGGAAGATGAACAAGCGAACAGTAGATGACAGACAATCAGCAGACACACAGCACGAAACATAAATAAAACCTCATCAAATGATTTATTGGTATGAGTGTAGTGCGTATTTATCACAAGACAATCACAGTTCATGCAAACGCTGCGCTTAGAATATGCCAATCCTGCCTTAGTGGACGACTTGCTTGAAACCACCGGGCAACGCGCCAACCTGATTGCCTTAGTTTGTCATCAAATACTGACCCAGTTGCAACCGAATCAACGTATCATTGAAGCCGGTGATATGCATCAAGCGCTTTATCATGATAAAACCTTTAATGCATTAAAAGGCTGGCAAATATGGGCGATGATGAGTCGGCTTGTCAGGTGGACCGCCTGATTGTTTATGCCACGGTGGAAAAAGATCAATTCAGTTTCGCAGAGTTGATCGATTTATTACAACAGCATGAACTTAGCGTAGATAGTCAACAACTCGATCACAGCTTAGCCCGACTAGAACTCGGTTTTATCCTGGGACGTGATAATGCGGGCAATTATTATTAGCGTGTCCCCTTGTTTCAAACAATGATTAAAAAAGACGCACCAGAGGCTCGTTTAAAACTCCAAACCTAGGAATGGGCTAGGTAATACCTCCCGGTATTACGCTCACTTAGAGAAACTCATATAAAATTAAATCCCTTTGCGTTTTTCGCATATTTTGATGTAAAATTTATATTAAAGGAGAAAAAATCTCTTTAATATGCATTTATATTGATGCTATATTAATATTCTAAATAATTTAAGAGATTTTATCTCATAATGGTGCTTGTTGATGATTATTAGTATTTCCATTGAAAATTGGATGTCTTTTCGCGATCCGGTTACTTTTTCGATGATTGCCAGCCGTGAGCGCCAGCATGGGGGGCGCGTCCCTTTGTTGCATAAATATAAGACCAAAATTCTTCCTGTCGCAGCTATTTATGGGGGCAATGCCTCAGGTAAAACCAATTTCTTCAAGGCGCTCAATTTTGTGAAGGCGCTTGTGGTTAAAGGGACCCAGCCTGATAACCTAATTGTCGTGGAGGCTTTTCATTTGGATGCTAATGCACGAGGGTTGGCTTCGCGTTTTTCATTTCAGCTTCTCATTAATGAAGTCATTTACGAGTTCAGCTTTGCATTGACTAGAAAGATGATATTGGAAGAGAGGTTGGTACAAATCAGCAGCAGTAGTGAGAAGGTTTTGTACCATCGTTATGATGGTAAACCAAATTTCCACGTGTCTTTACAAAAAGACCAATTTCTGCAATTTGCTTTTCAGGGGACGCGGGATAACCAGCTGTTTTTAACCAACTCTGTTTCTCAGAAAGTTGAGAATTTCAAACCGGTTTATGATTGGTTTAAAGACTCTTTGGAATTGATCGCACCAGACTCCAGATTTGAACCCTTTGAACAATTTCTGGATGAAGGTCACCCGCTCTATGCAAGTATGAATGAAATGTTGCGATTACTGGATACGGGTATCTCGCATCTCGGTAGTGAAGACATGGCGTTTGCCAGTATTTCTATGCCAGAAACGCTGAAAACACAATTGCGTGAGAAGTTGAAAGAAGGAATGAGCGTGCGATTGTTGGCAGAGTCGACCAATGAACGTTTTGTCATTACCCGGAAGGGCGGTGACTTGATAGCCAAGAAACTTGTGACTTATCACCGGAAACTTGATGGCTCAGAAGCCAAGTTTGAAATACGACAGGAGTCTGATGGTTCGCAGCGGATCATCGATTTGTTGCCGACTTTTTTAGAGCTTACAGCAACGCATTCAAAAAAAGTTATCGTAATCGATGAGGTTGATCGTAGCTTGCATACCTTGTTGATAAGACGTTTATTGGAATACTGCTTGTCTAATTGTTCTGGGACGAGCCGTTCACAATTATTGTTCACTACTCACGATGTGCTGCTAATGGATCAGGAGTTATTTCGTCGGGATGAATTGTGGGTGGCTGAGCGAGATGTTGATGGCGTTTCGAATTTATTCTCATTTAGCGAATACAAAGATGTGCGCTACGATAAAGATATTCGTAAGAGTTACTTGCAAGGACGATTAGGTGGTGTACCCCGAATGTTGTTGGCAGATAGCTTGATAAGCTCTGAGTCGCAACAGAGCAGCCAAAAAAGTTAGGTGTTACTACGGTTTATAAATTGATAGAACACATCCTCAATACTGATTAGTGGGCCGGATTTAACGCCCCCGCTATGATTATTCATTTAACCCCCCTGTAGTTTGAGACAAAGACTAACCTATGTATCAAGACAAACAAAACGGAACATTGATTTATTCACCATCCGATCTGATGGTGTTTATGGACTCACCTTTTGCCAGTTGGATGGAGCGTTATGCTGTTTCGGTGGACAAAACCACATTCAAGCCTGATACCGCCGATAATTTAAGTATGACTCTTCAGAGCAAAGGGCATGTACATGAAAGAAAGTTTATGGAAACTTTTCGTGCGGATAACCTTTCCATTGAGGCAATTCCCAACAGTATTGATAGCGTAGCGCGAGAAGACGTCACAAAAGCGGCGATGCAAAAAGGGGCGGAGGTGGTGTATCAGGGATATTTTCGTCTGAATCATTTTGTGGGTGCGGCTGATTTTTTGATAAAAGTGCCGGGTGAGTCTAAGTTTGGAAATTATCATTATGAGGTTTGGGCTGCCAAGCTTTCTAAGCAGGTCAAGCCCTATTTTGTGATTCAGCTTTGTTGTTATTCTGCGATGTTAGCCGAGATTCAAGGGCGATTGCCTGAGAGTATGTGTGTGGTACTGGGTAATAATGAAAAGCATTTTCTGCGAGTGGCGGATTACTTTTTTTACTATCAAAATTTAAAACAAGCTTTTCTTGATTTTCACCATCACTTTGATGCTGAGAAGATACCCGACCCAAGTTATTCCCGTAGTTATGGGCGTTGGGATTCTGAGGCACAACGATTCATAAAAGGTCAAGATCATTTGGTGCAAGTGGCTAATATTAAACGTAGCCATATAGTGAAATTAAAAAAGGCCGGTATTCAAACGTTAAATGATTTGGCGACAACAGATTTAACTCGCGTTAACAAAATTTCTGATTCGGTGTTTTCAAAGCTGAAACATCAGGCGTGTTTTCAGGTCGCTTCTCAAGGCAAAGCAAAACCGCAATTTGAGGTGATTCACAAGCTTGCTGAAAACCGGGTGCTGGGTTTGCAATTGTTGCCACCGGCCTCAGCTTATGATGGGTATTTTAATATGGAAGGTTATCCATTAACGGAGGGTGGTTTGGAATATCTGTTTGGTTGTTGTTATGTGCAAGGAGACAAGCGAGAATTTATTGATTGGTGGGCGCATGATTTGGCTCAGGAGAAATTGGCCTTTGAAAACTTCATTGATTGGGCATTTGCACGTTGGCAAGTTGACAATAACATGCATATTTATCACTATGGCCACTATGAAGTGGTGGCGATGAAGAAACTCATGCAAAAACACGCGACCCGCGAAACGCAAGTGGATGAGTTATTGCGACATCAAGTCTTTGTCGATCTTGGTGCGATGATTGGTCATGGGCTTCGTATTGGCGAACCAAGCTACTCGATTAAAAATGTCGAGGCTATTTATCGTGATAAACGCGTTGGCGGTGTTAGCCATGCAGCGACATCGCTGGCAAGCTATGAACTCTGGATGCAGCAATATGAGGCGGGTGAGCAAGGTCGTGACTGGCAAACATCAAAAACATTACAGCAGCTACGTGACGACAATAAAGATGATTGTGATTCTATTTTCGAGTGTACTGTGTGGTTGAGGCAGTTACAACAAAGCGCAGGTATCAGTTGGGTGGATACCCGCGTTGAGCAAGTAACAAGCGAAGAGGTTGAAGAACAAATCAATCGCGTAGCGCAATTGCGCGATGCTCTACTTGAAGGTGCTGCAGAGAATAGTATTGAAGAGCTGTTGGCCTATTTACTCGAATTTCATCATCGAGAACTTAAACCTGTTTTTTGGCGTCGCTATGACTGGGCGAGTAAAACCGATGAAGAGCTTGCCGAAGACATCGATTGTTTGGCGGGCCTGGAACGTACTGCCAATGATCCGGTGCCAGAGAAATCCTCTCTCATCTATGAATATGCATTTAATCCTGGACAAGAAAGCAAGTTGCATCGAGGCAGTCAGTGTCTGGTAGTGAACGACTTTAAACTCACTTTCAATTTGTATGATATGAATCCGCAACAGGGTTTGGTTTACATTAAAGTGGGGAAGAAGCGTGAATTACCGCAGGCACTCACCCTGATCCCGGATGAATATATTTCACCCAAGGTATTGGCTGACGCAGTGTATGATTACATTAGTGAATGGTTTATCAATAAACCTGAAGCGAATGCAGTAATGGATTTTCTGCAACGACGTCGCCCCAGAATACAAGGCAATGAATCGGGTTCTATTATCAAGGCGGGAGAGGAAATGTTATCGGCAGCGATTGATGTTGTTTCCCATTTACAAAACAGCACTTTGTGCATCCAAGGACCACCCGGTGCCGGGAAAAGTTATACTGCCTCTCATATTATCTTTGCCTTATTGAAATCCGGTAAGCGGGTGGGTATTACATCGAACAGTCACAAAGCGGTCAATCATTTGATGTTAGCGGTCGTCAAGCTGATGGATGAAAATAATGATTACTTTCCAGTGATGAAAATTCAGAGCAAGAATTATCCTCAGTTGTCACATGAACATATTGAATATTTGGCTTCCATGGGTGGCAATGCTGGCTTCCCGACACAACATCAACTGATCGGTGGGACGGCATGGACATTTGCCAACAACAACTCAAAAGATCAGTTCGACTATTTATTTATCGACGAAGCGGGGCAGGTGTCCATTGCTAATGTGGTGGCCATGGGGCGCGCTACGGGTAACATTGTGTTAATGGGAGATCAAATGCAGTTGGGGCAACCCATCCAAGGGAGTCATCCCAAGGAAAGCGGTTTGTCGGCATTGGAGTTTTACCTGCAAGGTCATGCAACCATTCCAGATGATTTAGGCATATTTCTGAAAACCACTTGGCGTATGCATCCAGATATTTGCAAATTCATTTCCAATAACGTCTATGACGGGCGTTTGCAAGCCGAGGCACATACTCAAAATCGAGTGATTCGATTGCCTGAAAGTGGTGGCGGAAAAATTAATAAACGAGCCGGATTGATATATGTGCCAGTGCAACATGAAGGAAACCAACAAGCCAGTGACGAAGAAGTGGCAGAAATCCTGGGGATTACCAACGAATTAATCGGGCGAGAACACGTTGATAAAGAGGGCGAAAGTGTGGGAGCCCTGACTATCAACGATATCCTGTATGTGGCACCTTATAACTTCCAAGTGAGAAAACTGCAAACCGCTTTGGGTGAAGAAGCCAAGGTGGGTTCAGTCGATAAATTCCAAGGTCAAGAGGCCCCGGTAGTGATCATCTCGCTTTGCGCTAGCAGTGGTGAAGATTCGCCACGAGGATTAGACTTCATACTTGATAAAAATCGTCTAAATGTTGCGATATCAAGAGCCCAAAGCCTGGTCATTCTCGTCGCTAGCCCAGTTCTGGCCCAAAGCACGGTTAGCCAATTAAAACAGATGGAACTGATTAATCTGTTTTGTGGATATGTGGAGAGTGCAGAAACTAAGTGATTGGGTAGCCTATTGCGAGTTATCCTGTCACTGATAAATTTAATGAGTAAAAATATTTTTAAAATTTTATAAAAAGCAGTTGCGTTTTTTCTAAAAAGGGTTAGACTTTTAATCATTAGAACGATAATCTAAATGACATAAACAATCACGGTTAGGAATTTTTATCATGCACACCACAACAATTTATTCAGCTTGCTATCCATCACCGCGACTCAGTTGCCGGTGCGATAGTCTGTGCGTGTTGAATATACCCACCGACGTGATACCACAGGATTATCCCATGACTTGACCTTTCAAGCTATTGACTTGGAAGGTGATAATTAGCCTTCCAGGTAAGTATAAAAACCCTGGTAGGCAATACCGGGGTTTTTTTATGTCTGTTATTTTTCAAGAGGAAATACCGATGAGAATTTAATATCGTTTTGCACTGACAAACATCACAACTAAATTTCTTAAGCAATGAATAGTAGCGCTTATATTGAGTGGTAAGGATGCTTTTCGCGTAAAAAAATAGCAAGCGCGTATTGCATATGAATATATCGTGATGTGGTGCAATATCAGTTTAATCTAGATGAAGTGTATACCATGCGTTTGAAAAAGTCGATGGTATGACTGTGCACAATGGCGAAACGTTGTGTGTTACAGCGCTAAGCTGTCATCAACCTTGATAATGAGTCGGTGGAGGGGAATTGGTATCCCGCCGGTCTGTAAAACCGGAGCCTTAAGGCAATTGTAGGTTCAAGTCCTACCCGGCTCACCATACAACGATGTAACGTTTTACTGCGCGTAGCTCAGCCTGGTCAGAGTCCTCGGTTTGGAACCGAGATGTCGCAAGTTCAAATCTTGCCGCGCAGACCATTTTCCACCTCGTGGCCGAGTGGTAAGGCAACTGTCTGCAAAACAGTTATATGTTGGTTCGAATCCAACACGAGGTGTTCAACGACCAGTAGCTCAACGGTAGAGCAGCGGGTTTATACCCCGTAGTGCCTGATAAGCAGCCGATGTGGGTTCGACTCCCACCTGGTCGACCATTTTAAAATGCCGGAGTGGCGGAATTGGCATACGCGACTGGCTTAGACCCAGTATATTGAGAGTTCGAATCTCTCCTCCGGTACCAATTAATTGCCAGATAGATATCAGATTTTCACTGAGCGCACTTTCCTGCCCGGACGATGGGTGAGGTCTTTAGCGGTACTTATTTTAAGAAATAAAAATAACTTTGAGGTGGGTTTTGTACTCGAAAGGGAAGGTGCATTTTAAAACTTATATGTTCGATTGGCTATTCCTTTTCCATTCTTAAAGAGGCAGAGTTCTCTATCGTTTGTCATTTTTGCTGGGGAGTTTATTCACGATGAAAAAGCTTATATGTTATATGACTTTGCAAGCAATGGTAATGTTGTTTTTTATTTTTTTCATGTCTCAAGGGTTGGCGCAAACTTCGAATTCAGATGCCAGTGATCAAGTGAATTTAACTCGGCAATTGGTGCTTCGATTTTTAGAGCCTTATATTCATTACCCGGATCGTTCAAAAGAACTTAATCTGCTGTTAGGAGAAATCCCATCCCACTTGTCGGATCTTATTCCTTTGCCTGAAGATAGCCAAATATTAGGTAGTATCCTTTTTTCTAACGACAGTGACATTTTCATACATAGTAAAAAATCGATAAAATTAATCACAGAATTTTATGAAAAAACATTGGCGAAAGATCATTGGGAAAGATCGGTGAATAATGGCAGAATGCTATCGAGTGGTTTTCAGTCGGTGCCTTCCGGTCGTCGACCTTCGATGACTTTTTGTGATAAAAACAAACCGGATATTCATTTATATATTCAATTTCATACGCTAAAAGATAATTCAAACGATATCATTATTCAGTATCGGGATGATGTAAACTTCTCGCGCTGTAGAATACGACAACAACCCAGCCCGCCTAGTTTTATGCCCTATGATCCCATTCCTGTCTTGCTTTCACCGCCTAATATCAAGAAAATCCGTGGCCGCAGCGGCAGCGGTGGTGGCAATGAGCATCGGTATTCACTAGCGACGTTTAAAACTGATCTTGATCTGCAAGTTTTGATGAAGCATTATGAACAACAACTCACCGATGCCGAATGGACGATGATGAATCAACCGTCTGCACATAAAACAAATTACTGGAGTGTATGGGAGTTGGATGATAAGCATGGAGTGAAGTGGTCAGGTGTTTTATCTGCGCATCACATATCTAATGTGGCAGGTAAAGTGAAATTATATTTTGGAGTGATTAAATTATCTGAAAATATAACAGAGATTGATCAGGCAGCAGAAAGACAGTGATTAGCAATGCTTGTTATAGCTCCGGAAATTGATATTCAGTCGAGTCTAGGGTTCGCTCGAGTTCAGAGTTTGGGTTGGGTTTCAAACACCTTCATTTTCACGGATGAAAATGTAGAGCGTATAGGGATATATTCACAGCATGTTTTGAAACCCAGTCCAAACTCTGAGCTTTTAGCTAGCGGTGCGGAAATAAGTGGATGTTTGGGTATCAATTTCCGGAGCTATAGCAAGCTTTACCGCTTTACCAAGAAAGATACATTATTAGTTGTATTTTTGATCAGCACCCGTGCTAGCAAACTATCAATTAAATTTCAGTGAAATATTACCAATAATTTTGTGAAATATTACCAAGCAATTGCAGTCAGAGCTTACCACTGAGAATCTTTGATTTTTTTCTAAGTAGATTGCTTGTCATGGTGTTGTGAATAAAGTAATAATGGCTTGGGTTTTTGATTCATTGTTATTGATATCTAGGAGTCTGCACATGACATTAGAAATAAGTGAGGTTGCGCAACAAGTCACTAATTTCCTGGGTCCTTATTTAAAGCCGTTGTTGGAGAAAAATGAGATCGCGTTGGAAAGAAGTGTGGCTAGACAAATTGTTGGATTATGGGGTGAGCTCGGAGCGATGATATCCAATCGTTCTACTGCCAAAGCGGCGGCGGAAAAACTGGCTATGAATCCCACGGATGCTCAAGCACGTAATCAATTTACTCGCGAAATAACCGAGATTCTTAAACTGATGCCCGATGTATTGGCAGAAATTAAACTAACCTTGAGTCAAACGAGTGAAGTCTCAAATAACAAAACAGGGGTATTTTAAAGCAGCTAAAATATCTATGTTTGGATGCTTTATGATGTCTATAACGCACCCTACGTAACTATTTTATCCCCGCCAATAATTCTTTGACTGGTTTTTTCTCACCATTGATATCCAGTGCCCATTGTTTATCGCCCAGTTCAATTAAAATGCCTAGCGGTTTTAGGGCGGCAAAAACAGATACGCCGTATTCAGAATGGTTGCCAGAGATAGATGACTCTTCTATCGAGGTAATGGATAAATCACCGATGGTGATTTTTTTACCTAGGCGTTTTTTGTTCATAGCTAACTTGCTTTCATGGCGGCTCGAAGGGCGCGAAAAGTGACTGGTGAAAAAGCAAAGCTCAATATCGCCCAGACCATTTTTATGGGGGTGATTCTCAGGCCGGCTTGTAAAGAGCTTTCTAGTATTGGTCGATCAAACACCGGTATGATTAATATATCCAGGCGAGGGCAACGGTGTATTAATGCGAAACCCGTGGATAATAGGCCATAAACCTGCCCGGTGTCGGCGGGGTCATGAAAACCAAAATGAGCGCGGAATTGGATATCTCTAAATTCTGCCGCGCTCAAAAACGCTCGCAACATGGCAAAGAATCGGGATACAAAACCTTCGCTTTGTAAAATGGCTAGCATGGGTTTTAATCCCGATTTATTCGCTTTGGTTTTATTTGTGGCTTTAGTGGTTGTTTTGGTGATCGGTGGCTTGTTTTTTTCTGGTGATGTTTTTAAATCAAAAAGTAATAAACCAAATAGCCATCCCACTTGTAGCCGTGTTTTTTGTTTGGCGGTGCTTTTATAAGAGAAATTTATCTCAATGGGTACCGCTAAAACGAAAATGAACAAACCTAAGAGGCTTGCCGAAATGTAAATGAAGATCACAGCTTCTACGCATCGTTATCTTTAGGTTTTCGTTCTTTTTCCATGATTTTTCCTATGGCATTACCGACACTTTCCAAGGCAGATGACGCTCCGCTTTTAATGGATTCAATTCGAACCCCTTGTTTATCGATAACCACCATGGCTACCGGTTTAATTCCGCCGCCGCCACCGGTGCCCGCTCCACTGCCTTCGCCCTCACCTTTGTTGCCACCAGAAGACATTTCACCTTTGCCTTTACCCGTGCCACCACCGGCGCCAAAACCGAAACCCAGGCTGATCAAAGGAATCATGGTGACATCACCGATGGTAATGGTATCGCCGACCACGGTTTTGCTGTTTAAAATTCTTTCGATTTCTGCCATTGAAACTTTTAATAACTTTTCGACATCTTCCATGTTCAGCTCCTCAGTTAAAGTTGCAATATTAGAAGATAAGAAAGGAGGCCTGCTTATTAGCTTGGTACATTCTAAGAGTACTAAATAGAAAGTACACCTTACATTTTACACGCTCGGGTGAGAAATGTAAGGTATAAATGGTTGGTGTTGTTAAAAGAAAAAATAGGACGGTTGGCGCGGGTGTTTATTGTTGATCACGATTAAATGAGTGGGTTATTCGTTGGTTGTTCCTGCGGTTTGTTCTTGTTGGGAGAAATGTGTTTTTAATGCTTGTTCAACCGCTTGTAGCCGCGCAGAGCAGACTTTGTAGGCGGCGGTGGCTTCTTCTACCATAGGTACCAAGGCGTCGATGTCTGGTTCTTTTTGGTCGCGTAAGGTTTCTGCGATGTTTTTTAGGGCTTGGTAATTGGTGTTAAATGATTGGGTATCCAGCGTATTATCATTGCTCATGGGATTGGTCTCCTGATTTTTGAAATTCGGTATTTTGGGCGGCTAAAGTGCCGTCGCGAAATTCTAGGTGTATTTGTTGGCAGATCTTTGCCTTTTGGTGGCTTGATAAGATATCGCCGGTGTCATTTCGCACAATAACAAAACCGCGTTGTAGGGTTTGTTGTGGTCCTTGGCCTAATATTTCACGTATCAGTCCGTCGGTGATGGTTTTCATGTGTTGCTGAATAAAACGGGCCTGTTGATTCAGCACGGAGTAGTTTTCTGCTACGCGGTTGGATTGTTCTTTTAACTGGGTTTGAGCACGAGCTTCGATGCGTTGCCAAATGGCTTCAAGTTGTACTTGCAGGCGTTGTTGTTGTTCATCGGCATGGGTGAATATCGCTTGTTGCCAACGTTCGATTTGATGGCTGGTGGTATCGAGGCTATGTTGTGCCTGTACGGTGATGGCATTATTCATGGCATCGATTTGTTGGGCGGTATGTATACAGCGTTGTTCAACTAAGGATTCGAGCATGCGGTGTAAATGCTGAGTACTTTGTTGGTAATGTTGTAACCAGCGTTGGCTGGTATTGATGATGCTGTCAAAGTGACTTTGGGCTTGTTGAGCGTTTTGTTTTATCCGTGCGAAAATATGATTAATGACTTTAGACGGGGTATCTAGCCGTACACAGGCGACTTCGTCCAAAATGGTTGCATCGCGCTCATGACCAATGCCGGTGATGACCGCCACTGGGCTGCGGCAAACCAGTCGGGCGAGTGTTAAATCGTTTAACCAGGCGAGGTCGGTGACAGCGCCACCACCGCGAATGATGACAATGGCATCAAATGACTGGGTAGTATGAGCGGCAATGGCTTGTTCCAAGGCTTCTGCCACCGATACCGAAGCGGTTTGGCCTTGAAAGGTGGCGAAGTAATAATGAAACTGGCATAAACCAAAATCTTGTAATAAATCGGCCTCGCGTCGAAAATCACCTAAGCCAGCGGCGTTTTTGGGAGCGACTACGGCCACCTGCACAAATTCCTGTGGCACAGCCAATTGTTTGTTGGCATTAATGATTTTTTCGGTGGTTAAGGTGTCTCGAATTTTTGCTAGCTTGGCAGCCATATCGCCTAAGGTATAGCTTGGATCAACATCTTCAATGATCACACTAAAACCATATTGCATGTGAAATTCGGCGCGCACGGCGAGCAACACTTTAATGCCGGGTGCCAGTTGGGAGCCAGTGGCTTGTTGAAATTTTTCTTGTAACTTGGCTGGGTGAGGTGCCCAAATGCGTGCGTCGACTTTGGCGATGGCTAGACCTGCCTCGTTGTGTTCTACCAGCGAGACATATACGGTGCTGTGGTATTCACGCCATTCACTAATTTCGGCGCGTACCCATTCTTTTTCTGGATAAACTTTGCGTATGGCGCTGCTCAAGCGTTGCAAATAGCTGGATAATTGCACGCCTTGTTGGGACTCGGTTTGGCTGAGGCTATTGGCCATGGGCAATTCTGTTGGTATGGCGGTTTGATTGGGCAGCCAGCGGTCAAAATTGACCAAATCTAGACCATCGGGTACGTACCAAGTCCTTTGTGCTGGATTCCAGCGTGCGCCAAGGGCTTTGGCTTCATCCTTTTCTTTGAAAGGGACATTGAGAGTTGTCATAGTCGATTTTGCGGATATGTTTCTTGAACTCCGCCTATCGTATGCATTAATCGCCGTTTTGTCTATACCTGGCACGGCGATAACTGGGGGTTGACTAGCTATCTGGTGATAGGTCGGTTTTTATTCAGTTAATTTGATGGATTATTGAACATATCTTTAGTCACCGCCACATCCACCACCACAATCTGAACCGTCGCTTGAGTTATTATGATGCGCTGATTCTCCGGCACATCCAGCGGCGCAGTTAATGTGACTTGCACAATACCCCTGTTGATCGTTGGGTGAGCTGCTATTTTGGCAGTTGAGTGTGTAAGTAAAACCATTGGGTATGTCTAACATGGCATCAATGGCAAAAATCAACGGGAGTCGTTCTGGCGTGTCGGGGTTGATTTTTTCTTTTGCGCACGCCAGTCGCCAGGCACGTTTAATTCCTGCTTGAGCCAGTGTCGGGGTGGTCATGGCTTCGCTTGGGGTGTGGTGTAAAAAACGACCCAGTGCATGTTGACAGAATTTTTTATATGAGCGGGTAAATAAAATAAACTCATGCCAGGCATCGTCAACAATGTGTGATGGCATTGCCACCATCTTTCTTTTGGCGCGGTGGCAAAGATAAAAATAATCACGCAGGGCACGAAATATCAAATGAATCTGCTCGTTGGTCAGGTGTGGATATTTTTTGGTTATTTTCTCGCGAATGGAGCGATGGAAGGCATAAGACTTTATGTAAGCAAGTTGTCTTGCACGTTTGTTTGCGAAATAGAAATATGACATCCCAAGCAAGATAACCGCAGTAATCGATAGTATTCGCCAATCCATAATATCCTCGTTTTAATTGGTTTGTCATGTCTACATTGCAGGACCAGTTGTCTGTGAGGTATGGTAAGCACATTTTGCACCATGTGAATGGGTGTGTTTGTTTTTTGATCGCTCCAGCCTGGGTTATGAGAGAGTAAAGTGGATGGATATTTTACACAGTGTGTTTGGTTTGTTCGGTCTGATAGCCATTGCTTGGTCAATCAGTTCGAATAAACGCCAATTTCCTTATCGCATGGTATTGGCAGGATTGGTCTTACAATTTTGTTTGGCTGTGATCATGCTCAAAATCCCAGCATTTCAAGCTTTTTTTCTGAGTGTCAACGAGTTGTTGTTGGCGGTGCAAAAAGCAACTATCGCTGGGACTTCATTTGTGTTCGGTTATCTCGGTGGTGGTCAGTTACCTTTTCCGGAAAATTCACCGGGTGCCAGTTTTATTTTGGCGTTTCAAGCCTTGCCTTTGATTTTGGTGGTGAGTGCGTTATCCGCCTTGTTGTTTTATTGGAAAGTATTGCCGTTGATTGTGCGTGGCATTGCTATGGCTTTGCAAAAAATCATGGGGGTGGGTGGCGCGCTAGGGTTGAGTACAGCAGCCAATGTTTTTATTGGTATGGTAGAGGCACCGTTATTTATTCGACCCTATTTGCGAAAAATGACCCAGTTTGAAATGTTTGCACTGATGACTTGTGGTATGGCGACCATTGCGGGGACGATGATGGTGTTGTATGCCAGTATTTTAAGTCAGACAATACCCAATGCCATGGGGCATATTTTGGTGGCTTCATTGCTTAGTGCCCCTGCCGCGATTGTCATTGCGGCGATTATGGTTCCGCCGGATAAAACCGTGACCGATGCTGAATATCATGTTGAACAAACTACCGCGAGTGCCATGGATGCGATGACTCAGGGGACGTTACAAGGGGTGAGCTTGCTGATTAACATTATCGCGATGCTGGTGGTTATTGTGGCCTTGGTGAGTTTAGTGAACATGATGTTTGGTGTGTTACCTCATGTGGATAATCAGCCGATCACGTTACAGCGTGTGTTTGGTTATCTGATGGCACCTATTGTTTGGTTGATGGGGATTCCATGGCAGGAGGCATCTACTGCTGGAGCACTGATGGGTACGAAACTGATACTCAATGAATTCATTGCTTATGCGGATCTTGCAAATTTAAAGGCCAATGAGTTGAGCGAAAGAAGTCAACTTATCATGATGTATGCATTGTGTGGATTTGCAAACTTAGGTAGCTTGGGCATTATGATCGGTGGCATTGGTACCATGGTGCCTGAGCGCCGCACCGAAATTGCCGCCTTGGGTTTACGGTCAATTGTTGCGGGCACTCTAGCAACCATGATGACGGGAAGTATTGTGGGTTTGTTGATTTAAAATCTTTGGGTGAAGTTACTTCAAAAATAGTAGAACTTGAGTAAATCGTTTTACATTTATAATGCATAAATTTGAGTTGTCAGTCATGAGTCCGACATTGGGCAGCCATATCTTTAATGGTTTTTCGGCGAATCCTACCATTCCTCATAGAACTCAGGCATTTGTGACGTTTGTGACGTTTGTGACGTTTGTGACGTTTGAGGCGGGGGCGTAATTTTATTCCTAACCCCGAGTCTGCGTTTCTGCTCGGGGTTGGGGGTGTCCTATTCATGATTATTTGGTCGATGGGGCATTGTCAGGTATCGGTGTTGTCATTCCTTGATCCATATTCGTTAATCCATTGATATCACCACCAGATAGGCCAATTTCCGCCATGAGTGAATCGATTAAAGGCGCTTGCCCCCGGTAACGTAAGGCGCTATTGATCACTTGATCCGCTAAGTTCCCGCCGCCTCCGTGTGTGCCGTCGCCCCCTTCATGAGCACGGTTTCCATTTATGCCCTCAAGCTGAAAGATTTTAATCGCATCAATTTGTTCCATGGGTTTCACACTTTCACGAATAATATTTGGCAAGTTCTCAATTAACGCGATGCGTATTTGCATGGCTATTTGATCCGCCGATAATACGTTTTGTGCTTCATTGATTGCCCGTTTACCTTCAGCATCAACGGCGTAAGTTTGCTCTGCGGCGATTGCATGCAGCTTTTTGGCCTCTGCTGCACCTTCTGCTTCAATGCGGTTTTTATCCGCCTCTGCATTCGCTAATGTCCTAATTGCTTCTGCTTGGTCTTCAGCGACTTGTTTGTTAGCCTCAGCAGCGACTTTAATTTTAATCGCCTCACGTTCCGCCGCCTGGCTGGCTTGCACGAGTTCAACCGCTTTCTCACGCTCGGCAGTTTCGGTTTCGCGTACAGTACGCACCCTTTCTTCTTCTCTTACGGCGTCAGAGCGGGCTTTGTCGGCCTCGGCTTGAGCAACGGATTGTTCTTTTGATTTTTCTGCAATGGCTATCGCTCGATCTTGCTCTGACAATTCAACCGCTTTGCCCATGGCAATTTCTTTTTCTTTTAATAAGCGTTCTTTTTCAATATTTTCTTCTGCCACCACACGCTCAGCTAATATATGAGACATATCCACCTGCTGGGTGGCTTCAATTTGCGCTTGATCAGCCGCTTGTTTTTTTTCCGCCTGTTCTCTCGATATTTCTGCTTGTTGTGCGGCACGGCGTATTTCTATTTCGCTCTGTTGTTGCAGTCTTGCATATTCCTCTTCTTTGCTAATCTCTAGTTTCTTCCGCTCGGCCTCTAAATTTTTATTAGCTACCGCAACGTTGGTGTCCTGCTCAATGTCATTGCGTTTCTTACGGCGAGTCTCAATGGCTTCGGTCAGTTTTGTTAAACCTTCTGCATCAAAGGCATTGTCGGGATTAAAAAACTCTCTGCTGGTTTGATCCAATCCGGTCAGTGAAACTGATTCGAGTTCCAGGCCATTTTTAAGTAAATCTTCGGAAACCACTTGCTGTACTTTCTGGACAAAATCGACTCTCTTTTCATGCAGTTCTTCCATGGCCATTTCGGCGGCAACCGCTCGTAAAGAATCGACAAACTTACCTTCGATCAACTGTTTTAATTGATCAGGACTCATGGTCTTCATGCCAAGGGTTTGTGCGGCGTTACTAATGGCTTCACTGGTTGACTGTACGCGCACATAGAACTCTGTTATCACATCAATACGCATGCGGTCGCGGGTAATCAATGCCTGTTCATCAGCGCGTCGCACTTCAAGTCTCAGCGTTTTCATATTGACGGGTATCACCTCATGTAATATAGGAAAAACCAGCGCGCCCCCGTTGACTATTACTTTTTGACCACCAAACCCGGTACGTACAAACGAAATTTCTTTGGAAGTACGTTTATAAAGTCGCGACAATATAAAACCCAATACCATTAGGGCGACGATTATTACGCCGGCAATTATTGCTATTTCTGTTAAATTCATTTCGTTGACTCCTCATTATTGCGTATCTGTTAAAACTTCATTGTTATTCATTATCGCCTGAAAGACCGAGCCGCTTTGCTGAATGAGTAATACTTCATCTCCTTGCTTGAATGTTTCCCGATCAGTATCGGGCTCGACCATAATATAATGTGGATGACCGTACTCATCTTTGAGCTTTGCTTGAGCGGCACTGCCTTTGGTGGCGGTACCTAATGTGACGATAGCTATCCTGCCTATAAATGATTTTTCAGAGACGGCTTCGGTTTCATCGGTAGGCATTAACCGTTCGAGTAGGCCGCCCATTACTTTCAGAATCAATAAGGCGACAACAAACGCGGGAATCGATGCAAGCCAGGCAGGTAATAGCGCAGCGATAATATGATAAGCTGTGGATTGCACCCCAAAGCCAATCAAACCAAACGCGGTTAAAAAAATGATGAGCCGCATTAATACCGGCACTCGACGAGTTTTTTGCTCATCTGTCTCGACACCGATCTTAAGGTCTGGTAACAAGCTCTCTAATAGACCAGATAATCCGACGCCGAGTAGATTGGTGATACCTTCCAGTAAGGCAATCCCAAGAACGACGGCAAGTGCGACGGAAAATGGTAGATTCTCACTTGCAACAATAAATTCAATCATTGTTATTTGACTTGGTTTCTAAGCGCTGTTAATCGCTCTTTAATACGATTATTTCTAGCCAGCTCTTCAAGTTCTGAGAGTTTAGTGAGTGTTTTACGGTCAGTGAGTGTGGTGCTTCCGAGTGCCCCTGTTGCTTTTGTAATTACCCGATCAAATGCCGACGTGGCTTTTTCAATGCGTGCTCCAACGGGGTTGCCGCTGGTCTTAACGGATTGCTTGTGTGCATCACGAAACTGTTGCAATTCATTTTTCATTTCGCGCTTTTTTGCCTGTAGAGCAATAACATAGCCTTCAAGGTATTTTTCCTGACCAGCATATTCACCGATGGTTGTTTCTAACACAGGGATTTGCGCTTCGATATCCAGTTGTTGAGAAATCGCGGCCTCAGCAAGATCTTCTCGATTTTCACCAAGAGCTAATGTTATTTTTTGATTGAGCTCTAGATGCTTTTTTCTTTCTTCCATCAATCTCGTATTACCGAGATGCTTATTGGCAATCACGCGGCCCATTTCTACTCGAATTTCATCAATGGCGCCGTCTATCTCGTTAATAGCTTCTTCCATAATGCTTTCTGGTACTGCATTTTCAACCGAATTAATTAATGCGTTTAAACTGCCACTAATGATTCGTCCAACACGATCGGTGAGTGAATTTTTCATATGTTGACTCCTGCCTATGAGTAAAGATTCTGAGGTATAATTTCAGTTGATTCACGTAGAAAATATCGAAACAAGTGGACGTTTACAACCGACATTTGGCTAAGTGGTGTTATTTCGGTATAAGTGGTAATTATTGGAAGGTAAGCGGGGTTAGGAATACAGTCTAGATCTCAAGTGTTTCGTATACATATCGGTGTAGTCTCATGTATGTAGGTGGTGTTGTTTACAATTTTCCGTATCATGGCGTATGATGTTGAGCCTGTTAGCGGATAATATCGGGGGATTAACTTGGGTATAGAAAACTAACTGATTATACGATGAGGTTGAAATGAAAAATAGAATCCGATTTGTTATTATTATGGCTATCGCTTTCATGGTGTCATATATTCCGTTTGTGAAGCTTCCATTCATGTGGGTTCAGACGTTTTTCCACGAAATAAGCCATGGCTTAATGGCGCTTGTGACAGGCGGGATGATTGATTATATTGAAATTCACTTTCGGGGATCCGGTTTGTGTTATGTTCGCGGAGGCAATAGTTTTGTTATCGCCTTGGCGGGATATGCGGGTGCTGCATTGTGGGGAAGTCTGTTAGTGCTTACCGTGGTGCATGCCGGGAGTCGTCGCGCTCATTTTGTCGCTGGGTTTTTGGCTGTGTTCGTGTTTATGTCGGGGGTTCTTTGGGCGCGTGATTTGATTACTATCGTAATCTTGATGGTCATTACGGGGCTCTGTCTCGTGACATATCGATATGGTGCCAGTAAACCGGTTGCATTTTTTATGCAATTTATCGGGGCTTACGTGATTCTTGATGCGCTAAAAAGCCCGCTCTACTTAATTGATGGAAGAAGCCTTGGCGACGGTGCGGCTTTGTCGGAATTGACACACGTTCCTGAGATCGTTTGGGTGGGGATATGGGAGGCATTTGCTGTTTTTTGTGTATGGTGGCTTTGGCGTGCCTTATCAGATTAGATGATGAATAAAAAGCCGGAGTTGTTAACCCCGGGAAAAGGTGGAGCGGTAATAGGCTATTTGAACTTGATCGACTTACCAGTGAAGCGAATGACTTTTTCCGAGGGTTTGGTCGATGAGGGTGGTGTTTTTCTGTGCTAAAGGAGATAGCCTCTTTATAAAGCGAATTGACAATTTTAGGCTGAGTGTCTGGGTGTACTGTGTTTCTCCAATTGAGAATAAAGACCTTTAAATTGTTCTATGGCTCGGTAAAGCCGTGCCTTAGTCGCGCTGAGTGTCAAATTGAGAGTACGGCCTATTAGGTAACTTGTGCGAAACCCATCTAACCAGCGACTCATCCGACCATGAGGTCATTCCATTGCAGTATTCATATTCATTGGCATACTACGAATATGAATATCACGTTGCGGAAATGCGATTTCAATGTTGGATAATTTGAACTGCTTATCAATTTCCATTAATAATTCATGTCGAGTTGAAATCAAACAATCAGGGGTACCTAAAAACACGCGTAGCTCAAAATTAAGTGTACTGTCGCCCAATTGAGTAAAGATCGCTACTGGATTAGGGTCGTCTAACACTGAATCATTGCGATTGGCGATATCTAATAATAGCTTGGTTGTTTTTTCCGTGTCAGAACCATAGGCAATGCCTATTGGAATGACTAACCGAAGTATGGTGTCTGTCAGCGACCAATTAATGACCTGGCCGGTGACAAACTCTTTGTTGGGAATGATTAATTCTTTGCGATCCCAATCGGTAATTGTTGTGGCTCGCATTTTAATGCGGGCTACTTTGCCACTAATGTTACTTACCGTAACGGTATCACCAACGCGTATTTGGCGTTCAAATAAAATGATTAAGCCCGACACAAAATTGGCGAAAATTTCTTGTAATCCAAACCCTAAACCCAGTGTAATTGCTGCCGCGAGCCATTGTATTTTTGACCAGCCGATACCTATCGCGTTAAAGGCTAGAACGATGCCGATGATGATAATTATATAGCTCACAATGGTAGTGATCGCATAGCGGCCACTGGGCGTAAATGGTAATTTTTGTAAAATTGCAATTTCCAGAAGCCCTGGAATATTAAGGCCGATCAAACTGGTAATTAATATAATTAATAATACAGTTAAAGCATTGGTTAAAGTGACCACATTTTGGACAAGTTGACCATCAGGTGTTTTGCTATCAGAAACCCATAACGTCACTTCATCAAACACTCGCAACGCGGGTAATATGTCATACCAAAGTAAATAGAGGCCTATGATGATAGAAAAACCGATGGCGTTGTTTAATAATCTTAGTGACTGAGAACTAATGTGTGTCACATCGATTTCTTCTTCCATTGCTTTGAGTTCACCGGTAGCAGCGCTAATGGGTTCGTTGCTTTCTTCTTGTTGCAACATAATTTTTCGGCGTAGCTGCTCCATTGTTAGCTTGCGCTGTGCGATGTTAAGTCCGCGAATAAAAAAACCTCGAATAAAAATAGCTAAAATGATTACCCACCAGCTATCGATTAAACGTATCATTAATTCATGGGCGGTATACATATAACCTAACGCCGCTGACCCAGCAAATAGTATTGGCAAGGCAACCACCACTGGTAACCAGATGACACTCAGTTTATCCAACCAGCCATCTTTTGATTCCTCAATAATATCACTAAATAAACCGTTTTTGAGATTGACAAACTTAAATATTAGTGCAGCAACAAACATCATCAGTATAATAAACGAGACTCGCCCTAAACTATCAAAGTAGGCTTGTAAGGGTTGATGGTTGGTAGCCTGAAAAATAAAAACTAATGGAATACTAATTGGTGCAAACCAAAGTAATTGTCTTTTAATTAGTGTAATATTTTCTTCTCGCCACCGAAAATGTACTTCGGCTAAGCCATTTTTTCGGCAAATAGATAGAAGTAATGTAATCACAAAAAATAAATTTGCTGTGGCAAATAACGCGACTGAAATGGCATGTGAAAAAGTATTTTCACTGTGTTCATTGGTCAAGCTTAAGATGAAAGCAATAAACCAGAGAAAAAGGGGCCAAATTCCAGCTAGCAATACAGTGATCACAGCGGCATATAGACTATCGATAAAACGTGCTTTGCTTAATTTGGTTTTATAACGGCCAAAATGAGCCAATTGTTTTTTTAATTTTTGACGAGATATTAATAGTATGATAAATGCTAACAAAAAACTCACTGAAATAAACGAATAGCTTTTCAATTTATGTAATGTGATGCTTAGCACATCGAGCCATGAGGTAGGATTGATCAGCCAAGCGACCGCTTCAAATAGTGCTCGAATATCTTTTTTTCCGAGTGGGTCAGCACTTTGTATCCAAAGTACTTTTTCATCAATAAACTCCGAAAAATTTTGTATCAAGGAATAATACTCGCGCTCGCGTTCTAGCAAAGGAAATAAGGTTCTTTCAAAAAATACATCATAAATATTCATTAACTCGGGTAAAAATCGTTCTTTTTGTTCGACAAGTACGTTAAATAAATTTTCGTACATTGCTTTTTTCTGTTCATCAGAGAGTGTCATCCCTGACGCTAGAAAACGCTCAATTTCCAAGTTAATGTCGACTAATTCCAACATTCGATCTTCCAACTCTATTCGGCGCAGTTGAACCAAGTTCAGCTCGTCACGATGTTGATTGATCTCTTTGGATAAACGGGTAATATCGGGTAATTGGTTTTTTTCATTTCTGAGTTTTAAGCCAATGGCATCAGTCAACCCAGCCTGTGATATTTTTTCCTTGATGACATTGAATATATGCTGATATTTATCTAGGGTTTGTTCTATTTTTTGTTTTTGGTTGCTGTGTGACGCAATACGGTCAGAGATATTGGCAGTCTCATTAGCAATCTGCTGGTTTTGCTCGATAAGTTTTTCTAAAATTGGATGGGCATCATTTAATAATACTTTGGTTTTTTCGGCAGCTTCAATGACATCAGCCGCTGTTTTAGCCCGCGCATTGTTTAATGCTTGTTGTAATTCATTGAATTTTTGTTCATGTTTTAATAGCAGTTTTTCGGCTATTTGACGTTTTATTCGTAGCAAATCTCGTCTTATATCAAAACTACGTTGCTCCCACTCCAACTCCAATAGTTTTTGTTTGACAAATATTTTTTCACTTTCAATGAGTGTACTTTTCCCAATATCTGTGCTTTTTTCCTCGACTGTACTGCTTTGCAAAATCGCTTGTTGGGTATTTGCTTCCAATCGTTTGCGAAGCATGGAAATTTCATCCGCTATTTTTTCTCTGCGGTTGTTCATTGCATCGGAGTGAGCGTCTAATTCTTGTCGAATATTACGTTGATTTTCAAGTTGTGACGTAAGTTCGTTAAATAAAACATTTAATTCAGTAACTGTTGTTTTTTCATCAAAGGAATAAAATTTCTCTTTGCTGGTTGTCGATAGTTGCTTTTCAGTTTGTTTCAACTGGTCTTTGCCAGTGCTTAAAGTTGCGATATAATTTCGGGTATTTTCAATGGAGCTGGATGTCTGGAGTAATTGTTCTTTTGCGGTAACAATTTTTTCGATGTCTTTGTTTTTTTTCTCGTCCTCGATATTTGAGGATTGTGCCAAGGCTAATTTTTCATCCAGTGTAGGCAGCAGATTTTTAGCTGCGATTTCATTATCATTCAGTTGTTTGACTATTTTTTTTAGTTCACCGGTTGAAATGACACTTTCTGCGGCTTGACTTTCTAACATCCCCAAGAAACAAAATATAGCACCCTGAAAAATTAAAAAAAGTAATGTTATCCTTTTAAATGCCATATAAAATTCTACTCAATTGATAAAAAATACCGGTTGCGAATGGTGTTGAGGTCTAGCTAAAAGAACGTGCTAAATATTATTTGATTCAAGGGTGACGCATTAACTATTGCTAAAATTTAGATGTATAAATTTTAGCAAATTATAACATGAGAATCGGAAAACAAATAGCATGTTATACTGTGAAGTAGTTAGTGATAGCAATTAAATAATTTGTTTGGATTGTTTTTTTAATTGGACTTTCTGATTAACAACTGCATGGCTTTAAGGAGTTCAAGGCCCAGAGATGGAAGAGATAGTCGCGAAGTTAATTTGTGGTAATTTCTAAATGTTAGTCTACCCAATGTCAGTATAAAATAATATGAAAATCCAATTAGGATGGTTTTGGTTGTTGTTTTTATAATTTGGTTTTATGCATGCATTAATGGCCAGCCCTGACTTAGAGGTCACACCATTACACATAAGTTTTGCTAGACATTACAGTCAAACTGAGATATAAGCGCCATGCCTCGTTAAATAACAAAAATTTGAGTGGTGTGATGCAACCTATTATACGTGAGCCTGTAGAGTGGACCGGCAATGAACTGAGTACCGCTGATTTTGGTGATGAGCGCCTAAACCGACGAGCCCAAAGTCTTCTTGATGCGATGAGGTCACAGCCCACAGCGAGTATTCCCGTGGCCTGTCGAGGTTGGAACGAAACCCAAGCCGCTTATCGATTTTTTGACAATGTCAAAGTGGCAGCCGAGCATGTTTTGTTACCTCATCAACGCGCCACCCTCTAGCGTATTGAACAGCATGAGCGTGTCTTGTGCATTCAAGATATCACCGAATTAGATTTTAGTGATCAAACACAAACCACTGGACTGGGTCCATTAAACTATGAAGCCAGGCAAGGAGGGTACTTGCACCCCACGTTAGCGATTACCCCGAGCGAGTGCCGTTAGGCGTATTGGATAGCTTGGTTTGGTCCCGTGATGCGAGCACCCATGATGATAAAACCGTCAAGACGGCACAACGCCCCATTGAAGAGAAAGAAAGTGTGCGCTGGATTGAGGGTTATCGCCATGTTTTCGCCATGACCGATTAAGTGCCCCAAACTGGCCTGACCTATATCGTGGATCGTGAAGGGGATATTTACGAATTATTGCGTGAAGCTAAAACACAAGACTGTCGTGCCGATTATCTCATTCGCTGCGCTCAGGATCGTGCGGTGTTAGATGAATACTGTTTGAGTGAAACGCTGGTGCGTGCTCCAGTATTAGGCGAGATTGAATTCACGTTACCCTCGACACATGATCGCCAACAAAAACATATTACCCAACAACTTAAAGCGGTCCGTGTGACTTTGGCTCCAAATTGAGTCTATTTTTCTGTAAACCTTGTTTGATAGCAAATGTATTTTTACTAGAATGAATTGTAGCCTATGGCGCGAGTAGTTATATGAGCTTAAAGCAGGGTGAGTCCAAGTGATCACGAAACGATGAGAGTAATTAAACTTGGGTGTTGGTGGTTGTTTATTGGGCGGTGACATGCGCTATGATCTCGGTATATACACAGCTCTTATGAAAACTATTGACATTAAAGCTTTGGTATGTCTTGATTGCTACGCATTGGAGGCTACCGCAAAAATTAAGGATACCAATTTTGAAACCAATATTCACAAAATCATTTGGCATTACGTTTGCCGCCTGCCTTATATTAATCACTGGTAAAATACAAGCCCATCAAGATCATGTTTGTCCTGATGACTTTCCGGATTCACCGATTCTTCCCGGGCATATTGATCAGCATGATATCGCTTCCGGCAAGTTGACTTTCAAAGAGGTTGCAACGGCTGGTGAAAGATTGTTTGTCGGTCGTTTTAACGTCTGTGATGGTCAGGGGCGACCAGCTACCACGGGCGCGGGTGATAAACGAGCGGTGAGCAAACATGCATTCATTCGTACTTCGGCACCGGAGTCTAATTCATGTGCGGGCTGTCATGCACAACCAGAGCCGGGTGGTGCTGGAGATTTTGTGGCGAACGTATTTGTGCTAGCCCAGGCGCTTGATCCCGTCACCTATTCGGTTGATGCAGTATTCAGCAATGAGCGTAATACTCTCGGTATGCATGGTTCGGGAGCGATTGAGATGTTGTCTCGCGAGATGACGGTTGATTTGCAGTCGCAGGTTGCTAAGTTGGCTGATGGGACACATATGCTAACCACTAAAGGGGTTGAATTTAAAGTACGTATTGTCAATGGCGATGTGGTAGCGAGTCAAGGGATTGATACCGATTTGGTGGTTAAACCATTTCATCAATCGGGCGTGGTGATCTCGTTACGTGAATTTACCGTTAACGCAATGAATCACCATCATGGCATGCAAGGTGAAGAGCGTTTTGATTTAAATCCAGCGAAAGGTTTTGACACAGATTTTGATGAAGATGGTGTGTATCGTGAGTTAACTATCGGGGATGTAACAGCAACCACGATTTGGCAGGCAGCGCTTGGTGTTCCTGGGCGGGTGATGCCAAAAAATGACCGCGATCATAAACAGGCAATGCGTGGCGAAAAAATATTCGCTGAAGTGGGTTGTACTTTATGTCATGTGCCGGAAATGCATCTCAACAGCCGCGATTTTGTTGAGCCCAACCCATTTAATCCAGAGGGTACCTGTAGTAATTTTGATGTTTGTCCCGAGTATCGTTTTGATATGACGGTCAAGGGAGAATGGCCGCGCCTTGAGAGAACAGCGAGTGGAGGAGCGGTTGTGCGCGCTTACACGGATCTTAAGCGCCATAATTTATGTGACGCAGTAACAGATCCTAATCCCATTCGTTATTTTTGCAATGAAAAATTAGCGCAAGGTCGTCCGGATCAAGATGGTCGACCCGGTGCTGAATTTTTCATAACGCGTAAATTATGGGATGTTGGTAACACGGCACCTTATGGTCATCGAGGTGATTTAACAACAATTACGGAAGCAATTTTGGTGCATGGTGGTGAAGGTCGTGCATCACGTGATGCTTTTGTCGCCCGCTCGATTAAGGATCAGACGGCGGTTGTTAAATTTTTGAAGACATTTCAGATATTGTCTGCGGAAAATGTTGATAGATTTATTGCTTTTCCTGTTGTTGATCAATCCGGGTTGTTGAATTTTTTTAATAAGTTTCAAGTATTACCCGATAATAATTAAACAATGATCATGAATACTAAGCTGAATTAAATCTAATCGTTTTGTAGTCCTCCAATTGTTCCCTCATTCAATGGGTTTCACTTTATGAAACTCATTGAGTGCCATGATAATATTCCAGTGCATTGAAAAAATACCTGAAAAGTTGGTTTAAAAATCTTCAGGTGAGTGCAAAACTGAGCAAAAGTTAATTGAACGCTGGGTTGATGATTATCACTCCGAAATAAACATTTATATATGATACTATCATCATATATTGTATCTGTGATGCTGTTCCGATATAATCACTTTACATAAGAAATTAGCTCGTTGTATCAGTTGATATGTACAGTCAGTCATTTTACTATACGTCAGCTGAAGAGTTAAACAATAACAAATAACAATAAATATCCCGTCTTTTTTTCTATCATTTCTGTATATAGTTTCAGTGCCTATATTCGTGCAGGATGACTTTTATGGTGTTTGAGAGTATTTGACTTGACTGTTGTGCAGCTGCGCTAAGCATATCCGTCTAGTTGGCTCAATAGAAGAATTTTTCAGCGTGTACCCGAGTGAAAAAATAAGTATTAAAACTGACAAAAACGCTACGAGTATAGAGCCACAATAAAAATAAGTTTCCTGCATTACTTAAGCAAATGAATTATTCCAATGCAGTTATTATTCGAACGGTCATTGACTGGTATTTTTTGCCATCAGCAACTTAACGAATTTTGTTATATTTTTGAGATTTTTTGACTTATACGGAAAGTTCATTCTTGCGTGCGGTTAGAGAAACCAGCGAGTGTTCGTTCGATGTGTAACTAAATTTTTAAACTTCAGAAAGGAGTCAGTTATGGAATATAAACGTTGGATAATCGCAATTAGCATGCTATTTCTGTTTTCCGTTAGTTGTTGGGCACATGAAAAAAAACAACTAGATGTCACGCTTGAATCAAAACCGGCGCACGAGCATAAACGAAAAGATCCCTCGTCGATATCAAAACCGTCACATGAGCACAAACGACCAGGTGACACATTGATAGCAGATCCTGCTCCGACGCCAGATCCTGCTCCGACGCCAGATCCTGCTCCGACGCCAGATCCTTCTCCGACACCAGATCCTTCTCCGACACCAGATCCGGTTCCGACGCCAGATCCGGTTCCGGCACCAGATCCTTCTCCGACACCAGATCCGGAGCAAAAACAAAAAAATGCGATGTTGATATCTCAAGAGGAACTGATCGGTGTAAATGGTGGACAGTTGTTTTCTGTGTTAGATGTGCTGGATCAAACCGAAGATATGGATGATTGGAAGCGTTACCAAGAGTTCTATACTGATTCATCTGAATATGTTGGCGAATATAAATTTAAGTTGTCAGAAAATGTTGTTCTAGAATACGTTGAAAAACTTGTGATGCAAGTCAATTACCGGGGGCCGACATATAAAGAACAGCCATGGAATTGGGATCTATGGAATTATCGATTGAAAAAATGGATCAATGTTGGCGCTAATGACAAAGTGCCAGATTGGCGCTGGATTGAGTTGAAATTTGAGTTGTCAAAAGATATTAGAGACTTTATTGATGAGGATGGTATCGTTAAATTAAAATACTCAAGTAACGGGGTAAATGCAAGTGCCATGGATTATTTGGTATTGGATGTGCAAATCAACGAAAATAAAGTCACTTGGTGGCAGCCCAAACCGGGTCTTTCATGGCAATACCAGTTAGTTGATATAATTGATACCACCATCGACGCGGACGTATTTGTGATTGATATGTTTGATACGCCACAATCGGTGATTGATGCGCTTCATACGAAAGGGCGGAAGGTCGTGTGTGAGGTGAATGCTGGGCTTTGGGAAGTATGGCGAGCAGATGCGGGGCGTTATCCAGAATCAGTATTGGGGAGTGATAGTGTTGAATGGGTAGGCGAACGATGGATTGATATTCGCCAGGTCGATATTATTGGTCCGATTCTCAAAGATCGTTTCAAAATGGCTTTAGAGAAAAAGTGTGATGCGATTGAGCCCGATAATGTAGACGCAATTCTTCATGCTACAGGATTTGATATAACGTATGAAGATCAACTGCAATTTAACCGATGGTTAGCGGAACAAGTTCATGCCTTGGGGATGGCTGTGGTATTGAAAAATAATTTAAAGCAAATAAACGAATTAGTGGATTATTTTGATATGGCATTAACTGAGCAATGTTTTGAATTTAGTGAATGTGACATGTTGCTTCCATTTGTTAATGCTGGAAAACCTGTATTCAGTGTCGAATATAAAGGGATAATGGACGATTTTTGTCTGCAGCCATCAATCAAAGGTTTAAGCATTATTAAAAAAGAATTACATTTAACCATGCCGCGGAAAATTTGTGAACTTTGATTTCCGATTAGTTTGTACGAGTATGGTTTAGAAATAGGTAACCCAGCCTTGTTTTGAACAAAGTCGCTTGCTTTTATTATTGTTATATCGTCGTTCCATGACAATAATTGTTGCGTTTTGAGCTTAACAAGGCTGGGTTAAACTGGTTAACGATGGGAAGGCGTCAATAAATAATAACCATCGCTAGCTTTTACTAAAATCTGCCCTTCATTATTGATATCGAATGCCGAAGATAAGTTGGCGGTCATCGGGTTAGTTAGCTGTGAGTTCAGGTTGTATACTGTATTGTTCCGCCATATGACTGCCTGGTTAGCAGAATGACCGACAATATCACTGCCGTTGTTGATTGCGTTAGCTTTTCCGCTAGTGTCGTTGGTCAATAAAGGCAGTTCTGACATCGCTTGGTTTTGCCAAATAAACGGGCGTTGTTGACTCGCTGGATTGGTAGAAAATCCCACGACTTTAACTGGGATGTTGTCATTGACTCCCTTACCATGGCTAAAGCCACCACCGAGGTGACCAAGCGATTGAGTGATATTATTTTCCCATAAAAAGGCTTGTGCTGTTCCGTCGACCATAATGGCGCCAGTGACCTGGTTATGTTCGTTAATGGCTTCCGCCCAACTTGCTTGATTGTAAGCGCCGATTTCATGGAATTCGCTATTCGGTGTCCAAACGAAACCGTGTTCTAAATAATCACCATGAACGCGTGTCCAATCTGTCGATCGACCATAACCTACGATAGCGCGTTTTGAGTTGATGCTTAATGTACGCCCCCATTCCCAACCTACTGTTTTTATCTGTATAGGGTTAGCTTGACCGTTGTTCCAGATGGTTTCATGCGGATAATATACTGCCCAAGGTGCCCAATACCGAGAAGGCCAGGAGTGAGCGACATGGGATTCACCAGCAACGTCATTATTATTATTTAGTTCTTGTCCTGCACTCCAGCAACTACTCACGGTGCCTCGGCAACCGGTGATACCGAGATCGGTGACATGGCCATTTTGCCAAATACCCGCATGTGCTCTGCCATCGCTGGTGTTTCTGTTGGATATTTGCCCGGTTGCTGTACCGTGATCGTTAATGCCATATACATAGTTGAGACCATGTATTTTTTCAGCATGAAAGTTCAATGATGTGGTGGGAGTGAAATTGCAGGGGTAGTCTGGGTTGTCACAATTAACAGTTTGCGTTGTGGAGGTGGGTTTAGTTTGTGTGTTAGTTGTATCACTGCCACCTTGAACGTCGTCACTAGTCTCTGGAGTCACTAATGGGTTTGCTGGCGTTTCTGGCATCGATTCTGATACTGTGTCAGTATCATCAGCTGCTGTGTCGTCGTTATTATCTAAAGTGGTATCGTTGTTTTTGGTATTATCGTCAATCGAGGTTTCACTGGTATCTGAAATGTCGTCACTTTTGGCAATGAATCCCATGGTGATCAAGCCAACATCTTCTGAACTATGATAACCATGACTGGCTTGTTCTTCTTGTAAGCGCAATTCAATACCGGTTTTATCAATATAGCGTTGTCGAGTGACAATGGCGTGCCGTCCATAGTATGTTTGTGCGTGACTCAATACCACGGGTATATCTTTGTACTGAGCGGTATAATCAAGGCTTGTCCATTGGTGATTAACGGAGGCTAAAGACGCATCGATTAAGTGTCCATCGGGTAAAATATGTTGCCCGCCTTCTATCACGATATAGTGGACTTGTTCGGTGATATGTGCAGGGTCCAAATAATCCCATCGTTCGATTTGATAGTGAAAACCAGAGTTTCTGACTTCTTTGAGTCGCATATGGGCGGGATAGCCACTTTTTGTGGTTGCCATATTGATGATGACAATGGGTTGTTCATAGTTATTTTGGAAGGAGCGATTATACCAAGTGATACCATCTTTTTGCCTTGCCCAAAATTTGCCAGCTTCGCCAATAATATTGTTGTTCTGATCGACAATATCCCCTTCTTCAAAGATTATAAAACCAACTGTCTCTTGAGCGTGATTAGTTTCATCGTCAGCCGATTTTTCTTCTTCAAGGTGAATACTTAGGCTATTGCTCGTCATATTTTTCATTCTTAACCCTACCGGATCATCATCATTGAATGAGGTGACTGAAGCCGCGATAATGGGTGAAACATAATTGTTTTCAAATGGCACATTGTGCCAGTCTTGGGAAACGACAAGATCAGCATGACTACGCTCATAAGATGATGCGGCAAGTATATTCATACTCAGCAAAAAAAGCAGACTAAATAGAAGAGCATTAAATCGATAGGCTAGGTAAGACATAGTGACTCCTTTCGCAGTAACTGCGTAATTATTTGATGTATTTTATTAATGACGGAAAGAAGAATTAATTTTGAAAAATTTATTACCAGCTCTTTAATCGGAATTGGGTAACCTAGTCTTTGAAGCTGGAGAAAGGATCAAATGCTTTCTAAGGATAGTCTCTCCAATGTCCGTTTCAGAGATTTCGCGAACTAAGACGTGCGTAGTGATGGAGAAGTTGAGTGTGAAGAAGAGATATGTTTTAAGTGGGCACGGATTGTGTGTTTGCTGACTTAGGGCAATGAAGGAGGGAGTCAAGTGTCAGTTTTTTCGCCTGCCTGAGTAGGAATTGCGGATTTTAGAATCTCTTCTAAGGCTTATTACTAGCAGTAATAAGAATAAGTAGTATGGATTGATAGCGCCACTATTTTTTCTTGTTTGGGCCGATGTGTCGATTATTACCGCATTGGAATAGTTGAACTGGGTGGTTTCACTGATCGTTGTCCGTTCACCATCCGGAGTGACCAGCCGGATTTCAATTATATTGTTGTCTTTTTGCAATTTTTTCAAGGCGAATGGTTTGGTATCGGTTTTGTAGATAGCTTCATTTTCATTGATAATGATATGATGAGGAATAATGCCCTTATCTTGCCACTGCCAACCCTCAATCGTGTAAGCTAAGCTAACGGTGGAAAACTCCGAGCCATACACATCGGGGCCGGGGGCGGTAATCTGTATGGTTGGGTTAGAAATCATAAAATCGGCTTGTGTGCTAATGTCTGTGGGTGTTCCGTCAAGATAAAATAAATTAACTTTCAATTGGTGATGACCATCATTTAACTGATCAATGGTTATTGCCTCAATGGTTTTCGCATTACCTTGCTCAATGTCATTGATATACCAACGGTAGGCGGTTTCTTTTTGATCGGCAAACCAATTTTGAATACGAAGTTTAACCTGGTATTGAAAAGCTTGGTGATTTTGTCGGATAAAATATTGCCCATTTTGCAGATTGCAAAATTGTACTATAACGTCATTATTTTTATTTGGAGTGGGTTCTGCGCTGCAGGGTGTTGTTGGATTGACTGTTTGTGGCACAACGGCATTGGTGAAAGTAATTTCATGTGTGGGCTGGCTGGGTGTTTCGTTGACTAGAAAAGTGAATGTGAGTGTGTGAGGGCCTGGTGCTAGATTCTTGAGAGTAATTTGTCCTTTGCCATCGGTGAGTTGCTGATGGCTTATGGGAGTGGGAGGGTTATCATCGAGTGACCACTGCAGGGCTTGTTCTATCTGTTCGGGCCAGTTGAGCACAGTGAATTCGACTGGAAAAACGGCTGGGCCACTCAAGCTAAGTTGCTGATCATTAACTAACGATATGTTTTGAATTTCAGGCTGATAAATGGATAGCGATATTTGTGCATGATTGTTTTCGGGGTTGCTGTCTTGGTCACTGCTTATCTGGCTGGTAATAGACCAATCTCCTGCGGCGATTGCTTTGGCAGTGAAGTTGATGATGTGTTGTTGATTGGCCGCAAGGTTAGCTATTGTACATTGAATTTGTTGTTTGTCGTTTTGAATTTCACAGCCTTCGGTAGTGACTTGTTCGATGCTTAGTCCGGCTGGAAAGGTCGCATTGAGGGACCCATTTTCACTGGGGGTATGGATGCTGATATTGCTGATTTTAATGTGGCCCGCGATGGTTTGGTTCAGTTGAATTTCTTGAGCCTCGGTGTTGATGCTTACAGCAAGATCGATGGGATAACTGATTTCAAAATTTAAGGTTTTTGCTTCGCCTTGTTCTAAGCCTTGTTCATCAATGGCTTGTAATTTTAATTGATGAGCACCGCTGGGCAATTGAGTGGGAGTCAAAATAGTAGATAAATTCAAGGGTAGGTGGAAGTCTTCTCCTGGGTGAGTATTGCCCAGTTGCCAGCGATAATGCTTGCCATTTTCACTCATGTTCCAATGCAAAATAGAAAAGTCTATAATTAACGGTAAATTATTGGTGATAGCAACTGTTGTGTTTTCAGCTGGTGAGATGATATCAATAACAGGTGCCGGACGTTTGACTTGGAATTGAATTTGATGTCGATAACTGGTGGGTTGGTGGTTGTCGTCAATTAATGCTATAGATAACGAATATTGTCCGGGGGTAAGTGGTGGCAATGCGGTGTCTTGGTCAGCGAGTATATGGTCACCCGCTATTTTGTTAGAGTCATTGCTAAGCTCCCAGTCGATGTGTGGTGAATTTTCGTTATTGTTCAGAGTCCAGTTTTTTGTGAGCCATTGTAAAGGTAGATTCTCTTGCTCAACTAAGGTATAGATTTGCCCATCGGCCGGCGATTCAATTGTAATAGAAGGTATGCCAGAGTCCACTTTAATGTTTACGGATTGTTTGTCGAGTGATTCACCATTTTTGGTATTCAGGCTTAAATCAATGGGATAATCTCCATCTGTGGGAAAACGCAGCTGAATAGTGAGTTGTCTTGTCTCGTTGGGTGCTAAACTTTCACTGATATATTTTAGTAACTGTTCGGTGGTAGAGGCCTGGGTGTTGTGGGTTTGCATACAGTTTTGCAACGCTGCCGAGCAGGTATCTCGCTCAAATTTGACTTGACTGGGAAAACGTAATTGCAGAAAAGAGGACACAACGGCGGTCGCTTCATGGTTTTTTAGGGTTATATCAATATTAACGGTGCCATCGGTATTTACCTTGTTTTGGCTCGCAATCATATCCATTGTTATTTTTGCTTGATGTAGTGCGGTATTAACAAGTACGCTATTATTTTCTAGATTTGGGTCGGTGCCCGATTGTTGTAAGGTGTATTGATTGTGAACTTCACCTAACGCGTGGTGAGTTAATACGATGTCCAGGGTTTGGTTTGAGCTTTCAGCTATCGTGCCTAGTTTGCAAAGAATCAATATGTTGCTTTTTAATAGACAACGTTTGTCACTTTTATGATCAAGAAATTGATCGCTAACCGATTTTTTAATGGCTAAGGAAGCGCTCCAGGCTTCCCGTTGGGTATGCTTGTTGTTGACAGTTGCCTGATAATGAATGTCAGTACCGATGATGGCGGGTGCCTCCGGTATTTTTATGTTTAATTGAAGATCAGCTCCTTGGGGGTGGGGGATTGAAAATATTTGTATAGGTTTATACTCTTCTTTCATTACGACGAGGGTGTCTTGGTTTATCTGTAGGGGTTGGATATTTTTTCGTTGGGCTTGCCATAGCCATCGATCTTGCACTTTTTGATATAGATTTAATGCCCCATGGGGACTAACCAGAGTGACACCATTGCTGGAGATTACCGATGAAAAGGGGAGTTCAGCGGTAAGTCGCCAAGCGTCTGAAATATTTTCGTAGACAAAAGTGATGTGTGTGTTGTAACAATAACTTGGGTTAGAGGCTCTTCTATTTGCAGTAGAGGCTGTTATGACATTTTTATGGAGAGAGTTAGCGCAACCGCCGGGGCCAAATGGTGCTTTGACTAAATTAGCGCTCGTTACATCTAAAGTATAAAACCTTGAAGAGTTATCTTTTCTGAGAATTAGTGTGTTTTGATAAAAATTTAGATCGGTAATCTTTATCGAGGACAAAGAGAGTGGAATGCGATGGGTTGTCCATGTATCATTCTGTTTGCTGTAATAATAGTCCGGATTGGTAAAAATCCAATTATCATAGAGGGCGAGTTGGCTACCAAAATTTAAGTTATTGGCAATATCACTCGGTGTGATTTTTCTGTCGAGTTGCCAGGTGGATGAGCTAGGCTGGTAATTAAAAATATAAATGGCGCCTACGTCTTTATATTCATCAGGGTTTACACCTGCATCTTTCGGTGCTCCAACCACAAGGCGGGTGCCATGCAGTGCCAGGGCGTTACCAAACTGGCTCACTTGGTCAGGGATTAATGTTGAATGATAATACCAGGTATCGCCATCTCGCTTTAACAGATGAACTTGATTGTTGTAATGTTGACTCAAAGCTAACCAGTCATCATCAAGGGCAAGAATGCCTTGGCTCGCTTGGTTAAAATTAGTAGGACAGGGGATAGTGGAGTTCGAGGAAGGTGGGCAAGCCAGCTGTTGTTCATTGGCAAACATGTTTGGATTTTCCGGGTATAAGAAATAAGCTTTTGTTTGGATGATGTCATTACCGTCTGTGTATTGGTATTCACCAACAATTACACCTTGTTCATCGATGGATGTGGCCTTGGTTAACATAGTGTTTTCAGGTAAATTAACGACGTGCTCATTAAGGTCGCTGAATATATTGTTGGCATAAATAAAAGCGCGAGATTCACCTTGTCTATTCTCTGCTTGGCCGACGATGCTGCCTTGATTGTTAATGCTCATTGCGATGCTTTGTTTGGTCCATTCTGCTCCCAGTGTTTGCATGCTTTCGTTTTGATAAAGATAAGCGACCCATTGGTTGGGTGCAATTTCAGTGCGGCCGACGATTTGCAATGAAGCATTGATATCCCATGCCTCACTTTGCATATATGGTAAAGAGTGGCGGAAGGTTTGGTTGCTGCCATTGTGGTACAAATAACTTTGCTTGAAACCCAGGGCATCAACGACATAACCAACAATATCATCGTATTCATTAATGGCATGGGCGATACTTTTTGAGTATGTATCATCGCTTAAAGGCATGTTGAGGTTGCTGTCTTGCAGGAAAAACAAGGTTTCTTGAGCATCGCTGGTAAGCACTTGCCCAACAATAGTGCCTGATGCATTCAGGTGAGTGGCTTGAGAGTTGTTAGCAATGTCAAGTACTATTCGCTTCCATTTACTTTTGGGTGGCGCGTGAGTTTCTATTTGAGGAAGCAACCATTGATAGGCGGTTTTTACATCGTTATTATCGATTTCATAACCAACGATAGCTAGGGAAGAGGACGGATCTGCAGCTTGGTTGACATTTTGTATATGTGCACCATCGGGCAACTCAATGTGTATGCCATTGAAACTGATATAACGCTTATCCTTGGTTTCTAATAACGTGGCACCGTTATCACTCGATGCGATGGGTATACCATCACCATCGAGTGATTCAAACAAATATGTTTGCTGAGCGTTAACAACATCGCAGCAGAGAAAAATAACAATCAACCCGATTAAAAAATATTGCAGTTCCTTTGCCTGGTTTTTCATGATGATTATTCCATTTTGCACATCGTTTTTTTATCTCTATATACCTAAATCTCATATGTTTCGGGTATATACTATGTCAAAAATAACATACTTTATCAGTTGATATCAGACGTTGTCGAGAAACTTCTGGTTGGGATGGGTGAAAAACAGTCGAATTAATTGAATTTTTCTGAATAACAGCAGAAAGTGATAATCTATAAAAAGTGACTCTTGACCGACATTAACATATTTTAATTTACAATAGACGATTGTGTAGGCATTATTTTTGTTGGACTAAGAATCAATTTGGGCAATTATTGCCTAGCTCACTGCTAAAAGAGAAACTAATCATGAAATGGCCATTGATAAGAAATTGGTTAATTATCCCCGCCGTGCTCGTTGGGGTATTTATTTTTGTGTCGCTCGTCAAAAATAAGTCAGCACCGGAAGTGATTCAGTTAGCGGAGACTTCGCGTGTTGTTCGAGTGATTGATGTGCCTCAGTTGACGGTGATATCTACGGTTCATGGCACAGGAAACGTCAAGCCTAGCCAAGTATGGCAGGGTGTAGCACAGGTGAGCGGTAAAATTATTGAGATGAATCCACGTTTAAAAAAAGGCGCACTCATTAAAGCCGATGTCATGTTGATCAAAATTGATCCCAGCGATTATCAACTTGCCATGGAGGAAGCAGAGACGACCATCGAAGCCACCAAAGCGCAATTAGCGGATTTGCGGGTACGTGAAAAAAATTCCAAAGCTTCTGTACTCATTGAAGAGAAAGTGTTGAAAATTAATCAAGCGGAATTAGAGCGCAAACGAAAATTGAGAAATGAAGGCAGTATCACCGCCTCAGAGTTTGAGCGAGAGCAACGTAATGTGTTGGCTCAAGAACAAAGCATGCAAAGCCTGAAAAACACCATTAATCTTTATCCGACGGAGAAGCGCCGCTTAAATGCGGAAGTGAAGCGATTGGAGGCGCAGTTAAGCGGCGCGAAATTGAACTTAGACCGTACCACATTAATCATGCCTTTCCATGGTCGAGTGGCAGAAACTAAAACAGAAATTCAACAATATGCGCGGCAAGGCGATGTTTTGTTTGTGGTTGACGGCATTGAAAAAGCAGAAATCGAAGTTCAACTACCCATGGAACGCATGGCGACATTGATCCAAGGTATGCCAAAAATAAATATCGACGATGCGGATAATAGCAGCATTGGTGATTTATTGGGTTTGAGTGCGCAAGCCTTGTTGAATCGAGGGACTTTAAATGCCACTTGGCCAGCAAAGGTGGCGCGGATTAGCGATAGTCTTGATCCGCAAACACGCACCGTCGGGGTGATTGTTGAAGTGATGCACCCTTATGCAGGGACTCAGCCTGGAGTACGGCCACCGCTGACAAAAGGTTTGTTTGTCGATGTCAAGTTGCAAGGAAAAGCTAGGCCGGATAAGTTGGTGATTCCTAATGATGCATTGCATCAAAACAACGTTTATGTTGTGAATCAAGAGAACCGTTTGGAAAAACGTGCAGTCACGATTGGTTTAAAGAATAGCTATTATGTGGTGATTGAAAGTGGCTTGCTTGCGGGTGAAAGAATTGTTGTTTCAGATTTAGTGCCCGCCATTGATGGCATGTTATTAGAACCCTTGCTCGATGATGAGAGTTTATTGCGGCTTAAGCAGGACGTGAGTGGCAATCTGCAAGAGGTCGCCTTATGATTCGCTATTTTGCTTACCATCCTACCGCTGCTAATTTGTTAATGTTGTTTTTGATCGTCATTGGTTTTGTTGGTGCTTCCAGTTTACAGCGAGAAACCTTTCCTGATTTTTCACCGAAAGAAATTGAAATTCGTGCTGTGTATCCTGGTGCCAGCGCGGAAGATGTAGAGCAAGCGATATGTCAGCGTCTGGAGGATGCCGTTGATGGTATTAGTGGTATAGCTGAAACCCGTTGTCAGGCATTGGAAAGTATCGCGATTGGGGTGGCGAAAATGACTGACAATGCCGATTTTTCGCGTTTTCTTGATGATGTAAAAACCGAAGTCGAGGCGATTAATGATTTTCCTGCTCAGGTAGAACAGCCGATCATCCGCCAGCTCGCTCGTACTGACCAAGTGGTATCGATTGCGGTGACAGGCCCTATGGCCGTGGCTGATTTGAAAGCCTATGCCGAGCAATTAAAACATCGATTAAAACAGTTGCCGCTGATCTCGCAAGTGGCGGTCAACGGTTTTTCTCAGCATCAGCTGCAAGTCAGCGTTGCTACCGATGCATTGATGAGTTATGGATTGAATATTAATGATTTAACCAGTGCGATTCAACGTCAAAGTGTGAATTTGCCAGTAGGAGGAGTGGAAACCCATAACAAAGAGTGGCTTATTCGGTTTACTGATCAGCGTCGTAACGTAGCACAATTGCAAAACTTGGTGGTTATCGCTGCCAATGAGAGTGGGGCAGAAGTTCGGCTTGGCGATATTGCTACGATTACTGATCGTTTTGAGTTGGATGAAGATAAAATTTATTTTAATGGTGAACGTGCTGCACTATTGAAAGTGAGCAAAACCAAGGAAGAAGATACCTTGGATGTGGTGGCACAAGTAAAAGATTTTGTCATGCGCGAGCAACAAATGGCGCCGCCCGGAGTGAGTTTCAAGCTCACCCAAGATGTATCTTCGATTGTCAGTGATCGTTTGCAAATGTTATTGAAAAATGGCTTGCAAGGATTGATTTTGGTGTTTCTGGTGATGTGGTTATTCTTTCGCATGCGATTTGCCTTTTGGGTAGCCATGGGTTTGCCGGTTTCTTTTTTGGGGGGCTTGTTTATTATGAGCTTATTGGGCATGTCCATTAATATGATCACCATGGTCGCTTTGTTGATCGGTCTTGGTTTATTGATGGATGATGCCATTGTCATTGCGGAGAATATTGCCACGCATTTACAGCGAGGTAAGACTGCTTTACAGGCGGCTGTTGATGGAACCAAGCAAGTGCTGCCGGGGGTGGTTTCTTCTTTCTTGACCACCATGGCGATTTTTTTTCCGTTAGCTTTTTTAAGTGGAGATATTGGCGCGGTATTAAAAGTATTGCCTGTGGTGTTAATCTCTGTCTTATTGGTGAGTTTGCTAGAAGCTTTTTTTATACTGCCAAGTCACTTAGGGCATGCCTTAGCCCATCATGAAAATGAAAAAACCAGCCAGTTTCGTTTGAAATTTGATGCCGCTGTGGAATGGCTACGGCATGTGGTGTTGGGTAGCATGATTGATTGGGTCATTCATTGGCGATATTTATTTGTCGGTTTGGTGGTTGCCTTGTTTTTGGGTTCGTTAGGCATGTTAGCGGGTGGTCATTTAAAGTTTATGGCGTTCCCAGATATTGAAGGCGATAGTATTGAAGCACGTCTATTATTGTCACCCGGTACCCCCTTATGGCGAACCGAAGCGGTGGTTAATCAGCTGGTCGCTGCGCTTGATAAACTTGATGAAAAATATGCACCCTTACAGCCAGATAAAACACCACTGATTCAAGATATTTCTATTCGTTATAACGTAAACCTTGATGCTAACGAAACAGGGACCCATGTGGCCACGGTGGCAGTCGATTTGCTTACCGCAGAAAAACGTCAAGGTCATATCGATGATTTTTTACAAACCTGGCGCGAAGCCACAGGCAATGTGCCCGATGTTATCAGTTTAAGTTTTAAAGAACCGGCCATAGGTCCGGCGGGTCGGGCTATTGATATTCGCTTGCAAGGTGATGTGTTGGCCGATTTAAATAAGGCGTCAGATGAATTACAACAATGGTTGCGGCGCTATCGTGGCGTCGTTGATTTAATGGATGACTTGCGGCCCGGTAAACAGGAAATACGATTGCAGTTGCGTGAAGGCAGTATGGCCATTGGGTTGGATGCGGCGACCATTGCCAATCAATTGCGAGCCGGTTTTTTTGGGAGTGTGGCTGATGAAGTACAAATTGGCGTGGAATCTTATGAAATCAATGTGAGCCTCCGTGATCTGGATAAAAACAGTTTAGATGATTTGTTGGATTTTCGCATCATCACTGCTGCGGGTCATCAAGTGCCGCTGAGTACCACGGTTGATTTAACCATCGAGCGTGGCTATTCACGTATTCACCGTATTGATGGTCAACGCACGGTAACTGTTTCTGGTGATGTGGATACTCGATATGCCAATGCACAACAAGTGATAGACGATACGAAGGCTAATTTTTTAGTGCAGCTACAAGAAAAATATCCAACCGTTGCTATTTATACCGAAGGGCAGTCGGCGGAGTCTGCAGAAACCGGTGGCTCAATGTTGCAAGGTTTTGCCATCGGTTTAGTCGTCATTTATATTTTATTGAGTTTTCAGTTCCGTAGTTATCTTGAGCCGTTTGCGGTGATGATTGCCATTCCGTTGGCCATGATTGGGGTGATTTGGGGACATCTGTTGATGGGCTTAGATTTATCGATGCCGAGTATGATGGGGGCGGTTTCTCTGGCAGGCATCGTGGTTAATGATTCCATATTGCTGGTGGAATTTCTCAAGCTGCGAGCACGTGAAGGTCATCCGATTCCGGAAGCTGCAAAACTGGCGAGTCGCCAACGATTTCGCGCCATTTTGTTAACTTCGGTAACGACCATTGCTGGTTTAATGCCCTTGCTGCTGGAAAAAAGTTTGCAAGCCCAAGTATTGATCCCCTTAGCAACCAGTATTGTTTTTGGTTTATTGGCTTCGACTATTTTAGTCTTATTTGTTGTGCCAGCGGTCTTCAGTATATTAAGTGATTTTGGTTGGGTGTCAGTGGAGAGGGAGAAGCATATGGAACGTGCTGAAGAATCCATAGAGCGAACGCCTTCGGTGTGAATTAGGGTGTCCATGTTTTAGCCACAAATTTGTTGCATTCGACGCCATTGGACAGAGGCGGGTACCAAGGATTTTGTTACCCAAAGCTGTTAGGCAGCTCCTCTCAATCTTAATTTTATCTCAAATATTTAAAATATTGAGACAGAAATGAAGCTTTGATGTATATTTGTCTCAATTATATGGATAATTGAGACATGAAAATTACAGAACCTCCTAAAGTCGAACTGAGTCCTTTTTCTGTTATTGCTGAAAACTGCCCAGATAAGCTTATAGATTACCTGGATTTTTTTTCACCAACAGATGAAAAAGGAAGATATCTTCCTTTTCATGAGCTTAGATATAGGATCGATTCGGCTCTCGATCTTTCTCTTGTCTGGTCTATCGTTAAATTAGCAAGAATTCGTCAGCAAGCGCATATCATTAAGCTTGGTGAGCCTCCTGCTAATTGTAGTTTTGTACTGACACCTCTAATTCAAAAAGCAATCTCAGAAACAGACAGAAATGCTACGAGTGCCTCCTTGGAATGGGCATGTAGTAAAATTGGTGAAAAGGCTCATATGGATTATTTATTAAAAGATCTAATTGAGGATGAATCTATTAGTAGTAGTCAACTAGAAGGGGCTGCAACAACCACTAGAGTTGCAAAGGAACTCTTAAAAAGAAACAGAAAACCCAGAAGCTCTGATGAAAAAATGATCTTAGGCAATTTTAATATGATGACATTTGCTTGGGAAAACAGAAATAAGACCTTATCGGTTGATCTTATTCAGCAGTTACACCAAGTCGGTGTTGAAGGAATTGAAGACGAAAAATATACGCCGGGTAACTTCCGCACGAGTGATGATATCCATGTTGCTAATTCTGATGGTGATATCGTTCACACACCACCACAAGCACGAGGCTTAAAAAGTAGAATGAAAGCGATTGTCGAGTGGGCAAATACCAATCATGACAACATCGACGAAAGCACATATCTTCATCCACTAATAAAGTCCATGGTATTGCATTTCTGTATAGGGTATGAACACCCATTTAGAGACGGAAATGGCAGAGTCGCTAGAGCGCTGTTCTATTGGTATCTATTTAAAAGTGACTTCGCTGCATTTAGGTATATTGCTATTAGTGTATTTTTAAAAAAAGCCCCGGTGAAATATGGAAAAAGTTATCTCAATTCAGAAACAGACGAAATGGATTTGACATACTTTATCGAATATCAAAGTGGGATAGTGATTCGAGCCATTGAAAAATTTAAAAAATCATACCAAAACGCCGCGTTGGAGATAGAAAGGTTTAATCGCTGGTTATGGGACTCAGGCCTATATAATAAACTGAGTGATAAGCAGCGAACAGTATTTCAGGTTGCAAAAAGTGGTACAGTTATCGGATTCACTATTAGAAGTGTAGAAAAAAACCTTGGGTGCTCGTATAACACCGCATCTTCAGTTTTAAATGGTTTGGTAAAACTAAAATTATTCATTAAAGTTAAAGAAGGTAGGGAGTGGGTGTATTTTATGCGCGATAGAGATCAGATAGTTGAAACTTGGAATAGCTAACAATCTAACTGTGTGGTCGTCGTGCCGAGATAAATCCAAAGCTTTGGGAGGCATCAGAACCAGGACCATCAGAACCAGGACAGCCATCGAATATTTGAAAAGACTTGGTTTCCAGCCGCACATAAAGAAATGCTTTTTGAATATTATGTAAAATTCGCAATTGGAGCGACGGGTAAGGTCATTTTGACTATCTCCTGTCATCCATCCGAGTATAGGTGATGAAAATGAACGAAAACAATAATATTTGCCCAATTTGTGGAGAAGGTCAGCTTCATGAGCGTGTAGTGCATGAAGAGACTGAATACAAAGAGCAGAAAAGTCTTACACCTCTGTATTTTTCTGAGTGTGATGTCTGCGGCAGTGAACAAGCTAGTGCTGCACAAACACGTGCTAACAAACGCGCAATGATTGCTTTTCGTAAACAAGTAGATGGCTTATTAACGGGCGCGGAAGTCCGAAAAATAAGAGAGCGGTTGCGAATAAGTCAGGCAGAAGCAGCGAAAATCTTCGGTGGTGGGCCAGTTGCTTTTTCTAAATATGAATCTGATGATGTAACACAGTCTGAGTCTATGGATAAATTATTGAGACTTGCTGCGTCAGATTTATCGGTGCTTGAGAAATTAAAAATGAAAGCTGGTCTAATTGCTTCTGATGAAGGTGATTGGATTAAAGGTATGATTGAAAAACCTGGACCCAAACGTCGAGTTGTTAAGACTGTTTCCATATCTCAACCTCAAACTACTGAGCTTGGTTGGCGCAAATCAGCATGATTAGTCCAGAATTACAAGACGCGATCGATAATCTTCACATACATGATGTGTATGTCCGTGATTTGTTGGCTCGTTGTGTTGATGATTTTGATCCAAAATATGACTCAATTATCGAGACATTAGCCATCCAGTTTAAATATGTCGTGAAACAGTCTGTTATAGTCGAGTTGGAAAATCAAACTAATTTACTGCGTGTATTTGTTGAAGTAGGTGCTCGTTGGATTGATGAAGCCGCTGAGGATGAGGCTAGTTCAATTAAAGCTTTTATCGAAGCAGAATTTATTGCGGAATATACAATGGATAAGGGGCTTGAACAGAAAAGTATTGATGAATTTTCTTTAAAGAACGTAAGTTATCATACATGGCCATACTGGCGTGAATTGCTATCAAGTCAATGTACCCGTATGCATCTACCTCGAGTCATACTTCCTACAGTGCAACTAGCACATAATCGACGACATGCAAACCAAGATAATGGAAGTGGCCAGAAAGAAAAAAACAAACTTAATTAAGTTGCCTTATTCCAAAGCTGATCGTAAAAGGTTTTGAAATGTTAATTAGTGCCTGCTCGGAAACCATCTAATCTATTGATGTATCGAAATTCAGGACATCCATCGAAATTTCCGGTAGTGTCCCTTATTGACTGTTCATAATCATAGGGTACGTAACCCATTCTTCTAACGACCAAATGTGGTCAGTCAAGCCAGCGGCCATCGCCGGTGTTCGCTTTATTTTTTGCTGACCATCC
>Ga0316206_1000428_pt1 | contig 59046 bp, 53 predicted proteins | sample 6monthpyrite_MG_FD_204942 | JGI IMG/M metagenome (GOLD analysis project Ga0316206, IMG submission 204942) | Microbial mat bacterial communities from mineral coupon in-situ incubated in ocean water Damariscotta River, Maine, United States -... | ecosystem: Environmental > Aquatic > Marine >...
CCGAAGACGGGTTCGATGGTTCGATTGCCCATATCGCGATGTTTGACAAGGAACTCAAAGCCAGCGAGGTCGCTGCCCTCGCTGCGATCAAGCCGTCTCTGCGGACCTATTCCATCGTCCCCGATACCTGGCAGCGCCTCTACGATCAATGAGTTGGATCAAGATCTGGCGGGATCTCAGGCGGCCTGCTTGATGGGTGATTGCGCCTTGTGCTTGGCAACCATCGCATCGTACACCGAGAAGTCAAGCGAGAGGAATGGCTCGACCAGATCCGGATCGAACTGCGACCCGGCGCACTTGCGAAACTCGGCAAACACCTTCTCGCGTGGCAACCCGGCGCGGTACGCCCGGTTCGAGCTCATCGCATCAAAGGTGTCGGCCAGCGCCATGACCCGCGCCATGTGCGGGATGTCCTCGCCGGCGAGGTTCCCCGGATATCCGTTGCCGTCCCATCGTTCGTGGTGATGGAGCACACCCGGGAGGATATCGTGAAGGTCAGGGATCGCTTCCATGATCTCATACCCGATCCGTGGATGGGTCTTGATGAGATCAAACTCTTCATCCGTAAGCCGACCGGGCTTGCAGAGCACCGCCTCGGCGACCCCGATCTTGCCCACATCGTGGACAAGCCCCGAGATCCGCACCCGCTCGGCGTCCTCTTCGCTGTACCCCACCTTAAGCGCCAACAGCGCCGAGAGCATCGCCACCCGTTCGGAATGACCCTGAGTATATTGATCCTTGGCATCGATCGCCGCCGAGAGCGCCCGGATCGTCCCGATGAAGGTCAAATGCTGGCGATGGTACAACTCCGCGTTCTCCATGCACGCCCCGAGCATCCCCGAGATCGATTCCATGAGTTTCGTTTCGTGGCTCGAGACCTGCGGATCATCCCCGTTCTTGCCGCCGGCGATGAGCAGCCCGAGCTGCTCGCCGTTGCGTTCGATCGGGTGGACCAAGAGCTGAGGCTCGAGATCAGGCATTGTCCGATCGACGGGATAGATCTCGGTGGTGTCGGCGGTTCCGAGCGGCTCGTTGATCTTGATCGTATTGAGGATTGCCCGTGTCTGCTCATCATCGAAGGAGCAGATCCCGGCTTGGTGGATCTCGGTCTGAATAATCTCGAAGATCGTATGGTCTTTGTTGATCACGCACGCGACCCAGTTGTAATCGAGCGTCGCCGCGATCTCGGTGATCCCGTCGTAGATGATTCCCGTGGGGTCGTTGAGCGCCCCCATCGATTTGCCCAGATCTTCAAGCGTGGTGACAACCTCGTACGAATCGCCGAGTTGCTCGGAAAAAAGCTCGATGGTCTCTTCATTCTTGCGAAGCGTTTTCAGATCTGCGAGCATCCAATCGATGATGCTCTGCGTGTTGGTCGCATTGTCAGGGGTGACCATGGCGCGATCTTTGAGCAGGTGCTTGAGGGCCGAGATCTGGAGCTGGTTCCCCGCGCACCCTTCGACGATATGCTCGCTCTCGAGGATCTTGGCGCCAAAGCCGATGGCTACAAAGTACCCGGTCCGACGGTCCCGGTGCTCCTCAATAAACGGGAACACCCAAAGACCCGGATGGATCTCCTGTGCGTCGAGTGTGTCTTGGGTGGACCAGATCATCGCGGTCTCGGTCATCAACGAACGGATCGGTCGCGAGCTGAGCCACATCGAGAGCATACTCGGGGCTTCGGGGTCATCGACGGGCATCCCGTTGAGATCCAATCGCCAGCAGACTAGCCCAAGCTCAAAGCACCGATCAATCAGCGACGGCGGGATAGGATCGTGCTGCTTGGCGGTGCGGCGGATGTTCATGCGCATTTTCCTTGTGCGTTGCCCTCACCGAGCAACTCATTGATAAACCCGAGCAGGTCCTTGGCGCTAAATGGTTTCGAGAGCAGTTTGCGAACCGATGGGATCTTGTCGATCTCTTCCTCCACGGCGTACCCGCGGGCGGTGAGCAGGATGATCGGTATCTGGGCGCACTCGGGATGCTGGGCGAGCTGGCGGGCGAACTCGATCCCGGAGAGGTACGGCATCTGGAGATCGGTCACCACGGCGTCGGGGCGGTGCTCGATCGCCGCTTTGAGCGCCATCTCGCCGTCTTCCACGACAATCACTTCCATCCCTGCTCGTTTGAGCTTGTGGGCGATGATGTGGGTGATGTGGGGCTCGTCGTCAGCGAGCAGAATCAGAGGCTTTGACATGCTGAATCTCCAACAATACACAGCGTGGATAGAACGCTGGTATCCAACGAGATTCATCGGGCCAATACTGCCCGGTCTGAGTCGGTTATCACGATTTTGGATGTTCTGTAGCAGCCTGCGCTCGATCCGGTGGCGGCAGCCTGAGATATCGGACCAAGAATCGAGCCCCGAAGATGAATGGGAAGGTATCAAAGAGCGCCATCAAGAGCTTAAACACATATCCCGCAGCGATAAAGACCAGCAGCTGGTTGACTACCGGATGGTTCGGATCGATTGGCAATGCATGGGCGTAGAAGTGCGTGATCAGGATCACCGCAACGGTGTCGACAAGCTGGCTCACCAAGGTCGAGCCGTTGTTTCGGATCCAGAGGTGCTTGCCCCGGGTGAGCCGTTTCCAGAAATGGAACACCTGCACATCAACAAGTTGGGCAACGAGGTACGCCACCATCGACGCCGCGACCGCCCCGAAGGTCAGCTGCGAGACACGATAGAAGGTCCAGTCCTCGCTGAATCGCAGGAAGGTCCCGTCATCGCTGTAGATCGCACTCGGCAGCGGCGGGCCCGTCACGGCTCGCCCGAGCGCATCGGTCCCATACGACACATACTCCGCCGCCACAGGCAGTGACCCCGCGACCCAGAGTATGAACAACACCCACAGATTGAGCACCAGCCCGACCCACACCACCGTGTTGGCCCGCCGACGCCCATAGAGCTCGGAGATGAAATCGGTGCACAGAAAAGTTAACGGATAGGGCAGAACCCCAACCGCCACCGCAAGCGAGATCTGTCCCCATTGACCAAAGGTCCACCCGGAATCTTCTCCCCAGGAGGCAAAGACAATAAACCGCGTGATCCCGAGGATATTGAGCATCGCCAGTGTGCCCAGAAACAACCCCGCCAGCACCAGAAACACCGTTTCTCGGCGACGATGGAGGATCATCTCGGGGAGTTCGTCGAGCCCGGGATAGTTGTGTTGATGCGTCGGGAGCGGTTCGTCGATGTGGGTCATGGTGCAAAGAGCATATCCGATCGATTCAAGAGAGCAGAATGTCCTTCTTCGTGATAGAGTTCAGGCATGAATGCTCACGCGACCCAATCCGTACAGCCCAGTCCTGAATCTGTTGATCCCAAGCAAGCTTCACAAGATCAGATCGACCCAGCGTCGATCCTCCCCGGAATCGAGGCGATGCTGGTGAGCTCCGATCGACCGCTCAAGGCATCAGCCATCGTCGACGCCCTCGCGGTCTACCTCGATCGCCCCGTCGCCGTACCGATCGTCGTCGAAGCGATCTCGCTGCTTAATGGGCTCTATGACGAGCAAGAACGGGCATTCCGCATTGAAGAGATCTCAGGTGGATATCGCCTGATGACCCGATCGAAGTTTGCCCCCATTGTCGCGGCGATGCACCGTGCCCGGGCGACGACCCGTCTCTCCAAACCCGCCCTCGAGACCCTTTCGATTATCGCCTACCGCCAGCCGATCACGCGGGCCGAGCTCGAATCCATCCGCGGGGTCGCCTGCGGCGAGGTCGTCAGGACCCTTATGGACCGGCGGTTGGTCAAAATCACTGGCAGGGCGGAGGAACTCGGTCGCCCCATGCTCTACGGCACAACTCGCCAGTTCTTGGACACATTTGGGCTCGCATCGGTGAAAGATCTACCAAAACCAGAGGATCTTGCCGATCAGATGGAACAAACCACCTGATTGCTCCGCATGACATAGTGTCCCGCACAAGGATGGCGGACTCGGAGCGGCATCAACTATTGGAGGTTGCTGTGGTCACACTGTACTCAATACAAACGAACAAGATGCTCCGGCTCGCTGCACTCGTGATTTCGCTGCTCGTTATCAATTTATCGATCGGGTGCGCCGCATCCGGCCAGAGCGTGATCTCGGGTCGCGTAATCTCGGGCACCGTTGGACAGTCGCTCAGCGCTGAGCCCGGAGACGAACGATTCGATGAGTCCGGGATCCCGGGTGCCAAGATTACGATCCTAAAAAAAGGTGGCAGCTCATCCCGCGGGCGAGGGGTCTATACATCCACAACCTCGGATGCGTTCGGCAACTTTGAGATCGCCTTCGCCAACGGGCAGTTCCCCAGAGACGCTGTTCAGGTACGCGTTGAGGGTGAGGGGATCTATACCTCTCGATCAAGCACATTCTTGCCCAACGGCGGCGGTCAGCTCCTGTGTGTGGTCATTACCCGCCCGGGGTATGTCATCCCCGAGCCACCGGAAGACGCGAAGGATAAGCGATCAAAGAAAAAATCTTCGGGGGGTGAATGAGCGTACTGACGCGTCAGCTGAGCAAACGGGATGGGGGGGCGGGTGTCTTTCCACCGGGGCTCGACACGACGCCGATCGCTTCACAACCCGGGATCCGGTACGCAAAGCCGATCCGACGAGAATCCCGGCTCACCTTTGGCGGCGCAATCTACATCACCGTGACGGTGTTTATCGCCATCGGTGCGATCAACTCGCAGAACAATCTGCTCTTTTGGCTCTTCGGTGTGGCGATCGCTACGCTAATCGTCTCGGGCGTATTTTCTGGCAATGCGTTGATGAAAGTTCGACTCGAGGCTCAAGCGGTTCCAGATGGGTTCGCGGGTGAAGAACTCCGACTGCATTATTTGGTGAGCAATCGATCAAAGTTCTTCCCGCTCTTCGCAGCCGTGATCTCCGAGATCCTCAACGAGAAGCATCCTGGCGGGGAGTTCAATCCCGCCGGCGTATTGCATCTCGGGCCCGGTCAGCGATACCGCGTTGCGGGATCGTTGATGCCAAAGTATCGTGGGCGGTATGCATTAAATCAGATTCGACTCTCGACGCGGTTCCCATTCGGTCTCTTGCAAAAATCCCTCATCTTCGAGTCTCATCGCCCGCTGATGATCCTGCCCTACAAGCTCGAGATCAAGCCCGAACTGGTGCGGGTTCAGCGGGGTTGTGGCGATGAGATCCGCAAACGCACACAGGCGAGCGGGCTCTCGACCGAGTTCTGGGGACTCCGTGAGTACACGCCCGGCGATCCAAAGCGATCCATCGCATGGAAGCAGAGCGCCCGCCATCAACGCCTTGTGGTGATCGAGCACGCCCAGCCAATCGCGACCCGGCTCTGGGTGTGGCTCTCGATCTCACCTCAAATGCTCGCGAGTGATCCGATCGCGGTCGAGCGTTCGATCGCCCTTGGTGCGTCCCTGCTCGTCAGATCCTCGATGCGGAGCGTGCCCGTCGGTCTCTGGGCGCCCGCGTTAGGTCTCAGAATCAAGCCGGGCGTTGGTCGGGCGCACATGATGCGGTGTCAGAGAGCCTTCGGCATGATCGACCTCAAGTCCGATCTCGCCCATGATATCGCCCCTCCCTCAACAAACACGGATGAAGTGCTCGCCGTCCAATCGGATCCTCATCCGCCCGTCGGACCCCGCACGGTACGGGTACTCTGCGAGAATACTCCCGCCCAGTGGATGATTGACCCAGACGCGCTCCCATCGGTGCTGAGATCGAATGCAGAGGCGCCAAAATGATTACCTCTCTCTCAAGCTCAGATTCTTCAACCCGCGGCCCGAGCGTGCAGAAGGCGTTCTATCGTGCGATGCTCCTGTCGGTAATCGCATCGGTCACAGTCTTTAGCATCGCCGATCAGAATCCGGCGTACTTCGTGCTCACGGGTATCGGGATCCTGTTCGCATGGCTCGTCTCTGTCCGTCCGCGGCACCCGGCGCCGAGGGCGATCATCAACACGATCCTGCTGCTCGTCGTGATCATCGCCGGAGTTGAGATGCTCCGCATCGGTGCCGGGGTGAGCGCTTTCGCTGTCTTTGTGGCGTTGCTATTGATCGTCAAGCTGCTTGATCTGCGGGTCCCAAGGGATGACGGCCAGATCTTGGTTCTCTCGGTGGCGATCCTGGTTGCCGCGATCCTCACGAGCAACAACCTGATGACGGGTCTATTGATGCTTATCGCCAGCGTGCTGCTGATGCGTGCTGTGGTGCTTTTTCAGATCCATTCGGTGATGGCAATCACAAGTTCGTCGCCCCGATCCATCGGGCGCATGGCGAGGATTGACATCCGCTCGATGCTCTTGGGAACAGGGTTCCTCTGTGCACTCATCGGCAGCGTGATCTTCGTGGTGCTCCCGAGAAACATCGGGGTCCAAGCGTTCGGGCAGTGGGGGGCAGGGCGATCGGTGAGCGGGTTCTCGGATTCGGTTGAACTCGGACGACCTGGATTTATTTCACAGTCATCTACGCCGGTGCTCGATCTGACGATGACCGACCGCAACGGGCTTGATATCGGCTCTGATAATCAGCCGGCGGTGTATCTCCGCGGCGCGATCCTGACTGAGTATGCATCCGGGCGGTGGAACCCGAGCCCGGTGATGCGATCGCCATTGGCGAATCGTGCGCTGCTGATGGTCTCGAACACCGCGCTCTCGCCTCAGGGTTCTGACGAACTCGCCGGATGGGACAAGCAGTTCAATATCACGATGCGGACTTCAAGCGACGGCCCGGTCTACCTCTTTGCTCCGTGGAAAACGGTTGAGTTTCGGGTTGGGGAACAACCCATGCGGGTCGGTCTGGATTTCGAGCGAGGCATCTTCCTCAAAGACGGGATCGGTGGAAGGCTCGAATACGCGGTGAGATCGAAGAATGTCGAGTTCGACGAGATCGATTATGCGCTCCAAGCACAGAGAGACGAGATCATTCCGACCGAGATTGATCCGGAGATCGCCCAACTCGCTGCTGATATCTTGGTCCATGCCGGGATTGATCCTTCTCCAGAGACGAGACCGATCAGCGAAGATAGTGCCGCGATCAGACTCATCGAGAATCATCTCCGATCTCGATATACCTATTCCCTCGATGCCCAGCCGGTGCCCAACGGGGAGGATGCAACGAGATGGTTCCTCTTCGATCGCAAGGCCGGGCACTGCGAGTATTACGCATCCGCCCTCGCATTGATGTCTCGATCCATCGGTGTTCCTGCGCGGGTGATCACGGGGTATGTCTGCTCGGAGTTCAACTCCGTTACGGGGCAGTATGTGGTCCGAGAGAGCAACGCACACGCGTGGATCGAGGCTGAGATCGCTCCGGGGCAGTGGCGGACATTCGATGGCACACCTCGTACCGACTTCCACTCCATCCATGAGCCAGATCCGAGCCTCTGGCGCTCGCTTGCAGATTTGTATGAATCGGTCGAGTTCCTCTGGGTGAGGACAGTGGTTGGGTACAACTCGACATCACGCCAGAACATCATGGGATCCACATCGACCGATTTCGGGCTCTCGAAACTCAGCGAAACTTTGCTCGATCGGCTCGCTGCCGGGCGGGGGCGTCTGATCGGACGAGGCGCGGTTGTTGCCGCGATCGTCTTTGCGAGTTCGATGTTGATCGGGATTCTACTCCTGCGGAATAAGGAGATCATTCGCGGGGTGCTCGATTGGACCCGAGCGAGGATCTCTCGTTTATGGAGACGACTGTTCGATCAAGCCCAGCCAGAGACCGATCCGCGATTGGGCAGGCTTGAACTGCTCGTGAACCAAAGACTCAATCAACTCGGTATTGCCAAACCCGCGTGGTCGCCGCTCAAATCTCATCTCAAGAACCACCAGATCGAGCTTGAGCAAGCCCCAGAGTCGACCCAGGATGCGCTTACTGAGGCTTCGGGTTTGATCTATTTACAACTCTTCTCCCGAGAGTCTGTCCCCGGTTGCGTAGAACGAATCGATCGCTTAGAAACGCTGCTCCGTAGGTCCGAGAAGTCATAGCTGACGACGACTGAGGATATCGCTCTCTATAGAGCGTCGAGACCCGGTGAAGACGAGCACGGTTTGGTCCGATGAAGAAGGTATCAGCGCATTCATATATGGTATCGAAAGGATCGTCCGTGCCCGCAAACCGATCAAGAACAGACCGATGGCGTCAGAGCCTCCAGAAAATTTACGAACGGGGCGGCGGGCTCGAGTTTGCAATTGATCGCCACGACGAGCAGGACGGGATGAAAGACCTTGTCTGGCGCGTGCGATTGCTTGAGTTATCAGACGACGAGATGGTCATCGAGCAGCCCGGCGCCATGGGGCAGTCATTCATGATCAATAAAGATGTCGATCTGATCGGGATCATGGCGGTCGGCCAGAACAAATGGATGTTCAACACCAAAGTGCTTGGCACTACGATCAACCGGACGCGATCGGGGTCCTTCCCGGCCTTACGGGTCCAGATGCCTCAGAAGGTTGTGCGGTGTATGCGACGCAACTCGGATCGAACCTCGATCGCACATATTAAACTCCCCACGGTCGAATGCTGGAAGCTCATCGATCCGATCAGCGCCGTCCCTCTTGAAGTCGCGAATCGAATCCAGATAGAGGATCTTGCCAACCAAGGGGACACAACGCCCCAGCCGCAGGACACACAAGCTACCCTCCCGACCGTGGGTCCGAAATTTCATGCAAATCTGGCCAATCTTGGTGGTGGGGGCGTTGGGCTGATTGTTCCGAAGGAATCGCGTGCAGACATCGAATCTTCGAAAGTATTCTGGCTCAGGCTTGATCTGCGACCCACGATCCCGGTCCCTGTTGTGATGACCGCAAAGCTCGTCCACACACACCTCGATTCGCAACAAAAAACCTACGCGGGTATGGCGTTCGACTTTGGGATCAATAATCAGCACAAGGGGTTCGTGATCCAGCAGATCGCGCGGTACATCAACTCGGTACAGGAGTTCCGAAAAGCGGCTTAATCATTGTTCTCCAGCCGCCGTCTATATCTATTCGAAATAAAACCCCCGATCGATGTCGGGGGTTTTCTCATGCGGCGTAATCACCGATCAGCACTTTATTTTGTCTTCCCAGCAGAATACATCACAGGATTTTCGACAACCATCACCGTTGCATCGCCATCGGCGGTGTTGAGCCGAATCTCGTTGGTGCCCTCATTCCAGATCCCCGTCCAGTGGCCTTTCGAGGGCATCGAGTTGTCCACGATGCCATAGCGTGAGTTGAACACGGTCTTGCCGCGAGGAGCAATGAGTTCGATGGTTCCCGCCGATTCCGGTCCGGTGACGAGCGTCACATGCCCGTTGTTCGTGGTTGCATGAACGGTCTCAAGCTGTGCGAAATCAGTCCGAATTTCGATGTGTCCACCCTTTCGGATATTTGTACCTGAATCGACATTGATCGCACCTTCGACACCCACGATGATCACCTTGCCGCCGGCGTTGCGGATCTCTAGCCCATCGCACTGGGGGATATAGACGGTCAGATCGATCGGCGGGCGATACCCCTCGACATCGAGATCGGTGGGGCGGATGGTCAGGACGCTGAGTTCGCCGTTGTTCGTGTGGACCGCGGTGAAATACTCTCCGACAGGGTCAAAGTCGAACCCCATCCGGGCAGCCCGCCACCGGAGACGACGCTCCTGATCGACTCGGAAAGTGATCCGAGCCTCCTCATTGGCCGGTTTGGCGTAGACCTTGACCTTCCCGTTTGGGTTATCGATCACGATCGCATTGAGCCGACCGACGGTGATCGGGTCCCCCTCGATGGGGACCGTGTGGGCAAGTTCCTTGGCAGCCATCCTCGCTCGAAGCCCGCCCATGCGTGTACAACCGGGCAAAACCGCCGATCCGAGAGAAACGAGGACGATCAATGGGAGGATGATCTTAGTTTTGTTCATGGTGGACATTCCTAAAAAGAAACGATGATTCTGGTGCACCGTTGATGTATTTGACGCGGTTCCTGACGGAATCATATGAATTGACTGGCTTCGAGTTCTCGTATCTGTCGGAAAGAGATGCTAAGATAGGTCATTGTCGTCAGGCCGGGGGGCCGATCTGGCGGAAACATACGCTTTTCCACCCGTCCAGCGAAGCGCGAGCGTTCGAAAAACGGGTGTCCATCGGGCTTATCGGTTCAATAGCCGCTCTATTTGCAGTCTTGATGAGCAAGTTTTGATTCATCTGCGGCTCTCAACTCGAAGAGGTCACTTGAAATAGTGCAGTTCACGCATGATCTGCGCTCCCCAATGGATACCCACTCGAACCCCGGTTCGTGACTGGATTGGTTATACAGGGTCAATCTGCTCCCCAGGCAGTTGAGGACCCTCAAGGGGATCCATCCGTGGATACTCAGTTTATTGGATTACTTTTCGGGCGTTTCCCGTTCGCACTCGCCGCTAATTCCCAGGGTTCGGGGGGCGACTCGCTCACACTCCTCATCGTCGGAGTGGTCGCCATTGCGATTGGAGTCGGGCTCGGTGTGGTGCTCTCTGGGCTTCTCGCGGGCAAGAAACTCGAGCGGTTGCGATCCGAGGCCAGCCAACTCGCATCAAGGGCAAAGGATGACGCTGCCAATGCCGCCGAGAAGATCATGCTCGACGCCGAGCGTAAAGCCCTCGAACGCAAAGAACGAGCAGATCAAGAACTCGAATCCGCCCGAAACGAGCAGCGAGAAACCGAGCGTCGGCTCGCCAAGCGAGAAGATCTGCTCGATCGCAAGGAAGAGATGCTCACCCTCAAAGAGCAGACGCTCTCAAAGCAGACTCAGAGTCTTGATGATCGCAAGGAGAACTTGCGAGAACGCGAAGAGAAACTCGACGGAATCCTCGAAAAACAACAGCACGAACTCGAGCGGATCGCCCAGATTGACCGTGCCCAAGCCAAAGAACTCCTTCTCGAACGCGTCGCCGAGCAAGCCCGCGTCGAGATGGGCAAGGTGACCCGCAAGATCGTTGAAGATGCTGAAGATGAAGCCAAAGACGAAGCCAAAGAAATCCTTATCAACGCCATCCAGCGCTACGCCAACGAGCACTCCTCCGAAGCCACCGTCCGCACCGTAGCGATCCCCTCCGACGATATGAAGGGACGGATCATCGGGCGCGAGGGACGCAATATCCGGGCGATCGAGAAGGCGACCGGGGCCGATGTGATCGTTGATGACACGCCGGGCGTGATCGTGGTCTCCTGCTTTGACAAGGTCCGCCAGACCATCGCCGTCCGGGCGCTTGAAACCCTCGTCACCGATGGGCGGATGCATCCGACCCGGATCGAGGAGGTCGTCGAGAAGGTCAAATCGGAGGTCCAAGAGAAGATCGTCAAGGCTGGCAAGGACGCGACGGTCGAGCTTGGGCTCAAGGGTGTTCACCCCAAGATCATCGAGGCGATGGGTCGGCTGACCTTCCGCACCAGCTATGGGCAGAATGTGCTCAAGCACTCGATCGAGGTGGCGTACCTCTCACAGATTATCGCCGACCAGCTCGGGCTCGACGGCAAGCTCGCAAGGCGGTGCGGGTTCCTCCACGACATCGGCAAGGCGATGGACCACGAGATGGAGGGCGGGCACCCCAAGATCGGGATGGACTTCGCCCGCCAGTATGGCGAGAAGGACGAGGCGGTCCTTAATGCCATCGGTGCCCACCATGCGGATATGCCCGCGACGACCTGGTACACCCCGATCATCATGGCGGCCGACGCGGTGAGTGCAGCCAGACCCGGCGCTCGGCGCGAGTCGATGGAGCGCTATATCCAGCGCCTCAATGATCTCCAGGACATCGCGCTCTCCCAGCCCGGTGTCACCGAGGCCTACGCGGTTCAGGCGGGGCGAGAGGTCCGCGTGATGATTAACGCCGATCGCGTCACCGACGACGAAGCTTTCCTGATCGCCCACGAGATCGCCAAGCAGGTCTCCAACGAGATGACCTTCCCCGGCGAGATCAAGGTGACGGTTCTGCGTGAGACCCGCGCCATCGAGATCGCTCGCTAGCTAACTCAAGATCCATATCCAGAATAGGACGATCGCCAACAGGCGGGCATCAACGAAATCGCGATGGTTGGTGTTTTTTCTGGTGATCACCGTCGTGGCGATGAGTGTGACACCGATGGCGACAGTCACAGAACGCGACGCATGCCCCAAGACGATTAATCCTGATCCAATCACGATGGAGATCAACGCTGAAATCCAGGCGGATACCGGCCCAGACAGCACCGCGAGGCTCTTGGTCGCGTAGACCCGATCGCTCTCGTGGTCGTCGATATCACAGAGCACCGCATCGCCGACGATGATGAACCAGACTCCGATCGCCGCTACGACATCGGTGGGGCGGAGGTGCTCGATGAGGTTGTGATGATTTCCCCAGACCACCGCGCCCCCGAGGGCAAGGTGCCCCGAAGCGATCATGAACGCTTTGAGCGCCGGGAGATCCTTGAGCCTCGGTGTCGATGGAGTTGCGCTCCGCCCCGCGTAGAGATGGACGACGCCCAACGCAATAATCGGGATCGGGGCTAGGAGCGGATGGATCGCCCACCCGATCCCGGATGCTGCAAGACACTCGACAAATACTAGTGTGCGGATGGGCTTTGAGAAATGCGCGAAGAGCATCGCCCGGTCGGGCAGCGCCAACGCATCGGCGGGGTCTTGGCGGTGGTCCGAGACCTTGACACGATCGAGCAGATAACAGCTCTGTGCACAGAGCAGGATGTAACCGATCGAGTCGGGCTTTGGAAACTCCCCAACGAGCAACTCGGCAAGCAGAACAAGCACCCCGAGGGCATAGAGCGCGGGCCAGATCGCCAGATAGCCCAAGGCTCGGTACAGCCGGGGGATGGGGTGCCGCGGGGTCATCGGGCGTGATTCCATGCCCAGTTGAGCGATGGGTCGGTGACGCTGACTTGCGTTTGGGCGATGAACTCAGCCGCCAGCCTTTGCATCTCCAAGCGTTGCTTTCGAAGTGATAGGCGGAGCCGGAGGGATTGGATCTGTTCTTCGGTTGGAGTCGTCGCTGGCGAGACCGATTCGACAAGCACGAGGGCGTATCCCGCATCGGTAGCGAGCACCACTGAGAGCGAGGCGGGCTCGGCGTCGCGGATCGCATCGGTGATCACCGAGGGATATGAGGGATCATCAATATTGAGATCGGGGATCAGCCCGCCGCGATCGGCGGATGGATGGATCGATTTGGTTGTGCAGGCATCAGCAAAGATCCATCGCCGGGCGTTGGGCTCGCTATCGAGTACCCGTTCTCGGAGATCGATCACCGTGCTTTGGTCCTCGTTGACGAAGAGCCGGATGCGATTCTTGGGGCCGAAGGCGATCTGCTGAGCGAGGAGATATTCCGCCTCGCTCGTGGTCTCGGTTTCGCTGACCAACGCCCGGAGCATTGCGTTTCGACGAAGAAACCTTGGATACCGGTTTGGACCGAGCCCTCTGATAGACCGGATCGACTCGACGAGCGCGAAATCGATTTGTGCGTGGTCGGTCTCGGTGAGCGTGGTGATAAAGAGCATCCGTTCGCGTTCGAGATCCTCGGGTGTGATCTCAATCCCCCGGCGATCGAGTTCTGCTTCGAGTTGGCGATCGAGCACAAGGTCAATTAGAGCCTCTCGTCCTGCCCGTTCGCCGAGGTCATCACGGATCTGGGCATCCGTGATCGGCGAGCCATCCACAATCGCAATGATGTGTTGGCTGGGGGAAGATTGCAACGATATGGACCCATCTCTACTGCTCTCGAGCGTGGCGCACCCCGCGGCGAGGACGAAACTGGCAGTGAGTAGAATGTCCAACGGAAAGTGAAGAGGTCGGATCTGCATAGATGATCTGAGCAGTGAATGGTCGAGAGGTCAACCGCAGTCCCGAATCTTGCGTACGGTATATAGTAAGGAGACGATATGGTTCAGGGTTCATTTCAGAGTGCTGCTCCGTCGGCGAGATCGGCGGTGATGGAGCAGGCGGCAGTGGTGGCTGGCGAGATGCCGGTGCCTCAGCTCAGATCACTGGTCTGCCCATATTGCGGCACAATCACCCCGGATTCGGGGCGGTGTAGCGCATGCTCAGGACGCTTTGATCCGTTGAGTCGACAGGCGACCCAGAACCAGATGGGCCCGTGGTCGATCCATGACAATCGGCTCCCGTTCCGCCCTGGGTGTACCTACGAGACCGTCGTCCGACTCATTGAGCAACGGGCGATCTCGACCGAGACGATTCTGCGTGGGCCATCGACAAGGCAGTTCTGGACACTCGCCCGCCACACGCCCGGGGTGGCGCATCTGCTCGGGATGTGCTATAGCTGCCAGACGCCGGTGAAGACGGATGCATTTGCATGCCCTGTGTGCCATGCGTCGTTCACGGCCGAACGCGATCGTCAGCATCTCGGGCTTGGTCCATCGCGACCGTTGCCCGGGCAGGGCTTACCCGAGGTGCTTGCGTTGCATGCAGAGCCCGCGAGTCAGCTTGGGGCTCGCCACAGTGGCGTGGTCTCGACGCCGATCGAGACGAGAACCTCGCTTGACACCGGAATATCGCCAAATGGGAGAACCGCGAGAGCTCTTGGGGGAGGGGGATCGTCGTCGGAAGACGAACAGAAGATCGAAGAAGCGAATCGGATCGCTCGGCGGTGGAGATCCGCCTGGCGACTCGAACGAAGACGCGCGTGGATGGTCATGGGCGTGATGGGCGCTATTACGGTTCTCGCGGTCGTCTATGCGATATTTGTATCATTCCAGAGCGATCGTCTCCTCACCATGATGAAGTCAGCCCAGATTGATGTTCTCAGCCGCGAATAATCTGGTAGAGTGGTGGGTGAACTCTCAGGACAAGATCTGATGTTGTATCTCCACACTCCAACCGAGATCCGCCCAACCCGTGCACGCGGGCGGGGTTTTACGCTTATTGAGCTGCTGGTTGTGATCGCGATTATTGCGGTGCTGATTGGGTTGCTTTTGCCCGCACTCTCGAGTGCTCGCAAATCGGCCAAGACGCTTTTGTGCCAATCAAACATGCGTCAGTTGGGTCAGGGGGCGATGAACTACGGCGGGGATTTTCGTGATACTATTCCCGCGTTCAACTGGAAGGTTGGGCGCTACGAGACGCACTATGATGATCTCCGCGGGGCGACGAACGATTCGACAGCGGCGATGTATCAGGGGATCGGGATCATCCGCGATCGGACCGGGATTACCAATGTGCCGACCTCGCCCTGGTTTCCCAATCTCTGGTTCTCGCATCTCAACTTCCTCGATTATCTCAGCGGTAATCCTGAGGAGCCCGTCGCGGCGTGCCCAGAAGACGCAGAGCAGGTCGCCCGTGCCGAAACACCGGTCGGTGAGTTTTCTCCCGGGACGATCAAAAGAAAGTTCGAGAGCTCGTACGAGACCTCGGTCGTGACCTACTCGGTCGATCAGCTCCAAGGCGGTATCATTCCTATTGAGCAGCACAATGAGTTCTGGACGATATTCAATCGGACCCCGAACTATCTGGTGACGCGGCGGTTCACCCAGGTCGCGTTCAACTCGGGCAAGGCGTACATGTTCGACACCTATGATCGCCACTTCAGCGATCGGCACGACACGCTCTTCATCGAGGACCGGACCAAGCAGCCGATCCTGTTCTTCGACGGCTCGGTCTCAACGCGAGCGACGCAGGATGCCAACAAGGGGTTCCAGCCGTTGAACCCGACAAGCCCGGAGCCGACGATGATCAACATCGTCTTCCGGGATACGCCCAAGTTTTTTCCAGGGTACTACCGGTGGACCCGAAGCGGGCTCCGCGGGGTGGACTTTGGTGGGCGAGAGGTCGGGATTCGCCAGCCCTGAATCGAGATCACAATCGCTTTCGTGCATGAGAGTGCACACGCATGTCCCGACTTTGGGGGGCGGGGGTGATAGACTTCTCAGGCACCGATCCGGTGTTCTGGAGGTCAATGATGGGAACAAACCAACCGATCCGTGTGCTTGTTGCAGACAAGTTTGACGACGAGGGCATTGAGGGACTCAAGGGGCTCGGGTGCGTTGTGCATGTCGATCCCGAGTTGGGCCCGGAATCCATCCCGGCGGCGCTGGCTGCGAGCGGTGCGCAGGTCTTGGCGATCCGTTCAACCAAGGTGCCCGCGGCGGTGATCGAGTCGGCGGATTCGCTCAAGCTCATCATCCGGGGCGGCGCTGGGTTCGACAACATCGATTTCGCTGCAGCGGGCAAGCGGGGGATCCCGGTGTGCAACTGCCCCGGGATGAACGCGGTGGCGGTAGCCGAACTGGCGATCGGGCACATGCTCAATCTGGATCGTCGGATTGGCGAGCAGACGAACGAACTCGCCGGCGGGCATTGGAACAAGAATAAATACTCAAAGGCACGCGGGCTCAAGGGGCGGAGTCTTCTGGTTGTCGGGATGGGCTCGATCGGGACCGAAGTCATCAAGCGGGCGCAGGCGTTTGGCATGAAGATCTCGGCCCAGTCGCGATCGCTCCGCTCGGAGACCGCACAGGCGCTAGGCATCACGCTGATCCCCTATACCCGTGAAGCGCTCACCGAAGCGCTGGGGCGGGTCGACATTGTCTCTGTGCATGTGGCGGCCAACGCCGACACGCACGAGCTCTGCGGACCCGGATTCTTTGCGGCGATGAAGCCCGGGGCATATTTTATCAATACTTCACGCGGCGAGATTGTCGATGAAAAGGAACTCATCAAGGCCATCAAGACCAAAGGAATCCGCGCCGGGCTCGATGTCTATCAGGATCAGCCATCGAGCAAGGACACCGACTGGCACCCAGAGATCGCCGATATCCCCGGAGTGTCGCTGAGCCACCATGTCGGGGCGTCGACCGATCAGGCGCAGGTCGCCGTGGCTCAAGAGATGGTGCGGATCATCGAGTCCTATATCGAGAGTGGGACGCCGCTGCATATTGTAAACAGTCAACATCTATCTGATTCGGTGCCCGATCTGGCAGCGGCGGAATAGAGAACCAGAACGCAAGGAGCATGTCATGAGTGATCGAGTCTATAACTTCTCCGCCGGGCCGGCGTGCCTTCCCGAATCGGTCTTGAAGCAGGCCCAGAAAGATATCTGGAATATCTTCGATTCAGGGATCGGGATTCTGGAGCATTCGCATCGCAACAAATACTTCGATCGCATCACGCACGAGACCGAGGCAGACTGCCGGGCGGTGGGCAATATTCCCGACGATATGGCGATCTTCTGGATGCAGGGCGGGGCGACTTCGCAGTGCTATATGGTCCCGGCGAACTTCTTGCCTGAGGGGCGGACGGCGGACTATTTCCAGACCGGTAAGTGGGCCAATGACTCGATCAATGAGGTTCATCTCTATGGTGATGTCCACATCTGCGGCTCGTCCAAAGAATCCACCTACAGCTACATCCCCAAGGGCGATCAGGTGAAGTATTCGGACAACCCGGTGTATGTCCAGTTCACCAGCAACAACACGATCATGGGCACCGAGTTCCATGAGAACCCCAAAGCCCTAGGCGATGCGTTCTTGGTGGCGGATATGTCGAGCAATATCTATTCGCGTCCGATGGATTTCTCGCAGTACGGGCTGGTCTATGCCGGTGCCCAGAAGAACCTTGGCCCTGCGGGGGTGACGCTGCTCATCGCCAAGAAGAGCCTGATTGAGAACCCGGTGCGTGAGTTGCCCAAGATGATGCAGTACGGGCTGTGCGCCAAGAAGGAGGGGCGGTTCAATACGCCTCCGACCTTTGGTGTCTATCTGATGGGGCAGGTGTTCAAGTGGATCTTGGCCGAGGGCGGGCTTTCGGCGATGGCCGAACGCAATCGTGAGAAGGCGGCGATTATCTACGACTTCATCGACTCGCAGGATTTCTTCACGCCCCACGCAGCGAAGGAAGATCGTTCTGATATGAACATCACTTTCAAATGCCCAACGGCGGAGCTCGACAAGCAGTTTATTATTGAGGCCGATGCCGAGGGGCTGACCACGCTCGCAGGGCATCGTGTGATTGGAGGCATGCGGGCGAGCATCTATAACGCCTTCCCCAAGGCCGGGTGCGAAGCGCTGGTGGCATTTATGAAGGACTTCGCCCACGCCAACGCGGGCGCGACCGCCTGATCGATACGCAAACTCGATTCAAAGCCCGGTTGACTCGACTGCCGGGCTTTTTTGTGGGCTCAGACGGGCGAGGCAGGCTTCGTATACCTCGTCGGTGGTGATTCTTTCCATCATCCCAACGCTTTCGTGGTCGCGGAAGTGGAAGTTGTCGGTTTCGAGCGTGTGGCGGAGTATCTCGTGGTCCCGGTGATACGGCCCTACAAGGGCGGGCTCGGTTGGTCCTAGCAGGGCGACCAGCGGGCGATCAAACCCGACGCCCATATGGAGGGCGGCCGAGTCATTGGCGACGACGAGCTTGGAGCGGGCGATGATCGCCATGAGTTGGGCGATGGTGGTCGAGCCAACACGATCGGTGATGTGGGGGTGATCCTCAGCGAACTCGAGCAGCGGGGCGCATCCGAGGCGTTCGCCCGGTCCGCCGACGATGACGATGCGGTCGATGTCGGGGTGCTTGATGAGCCGGCGGGTAAGTTCGGCGAAGCGTTCGATGGGCCAGCACTTGCCCGGCCAGCGCGAGGTCGGGGCGAAGACGGCGTAGCGCTCAGGGTATTCTATGACGACCTGTGAGAGCTGATCGGGCCCTGCGTAAAGGCGCATATCAGGTTTGGAGATATCTGCGCCGGTCGATTGGGCAAGGCGGAGCATTCGGTCGACGGTATGGAGCGAACGAGGTGCATCGACGCGTTGGTTCAGGAAGATCCATGCGTTCTCTTGGGCATCGCGGTATCCGACTCGGATTGGCGCACGGGTCGCCCAAGAGAAGAATCCCGAGCGGGCAAGCCCCTGGGCATCGATAACCATGTCGTACTTTGTGCGTTTGAGTTCTCTGAGCCAACGGAGCACGCCGCCGAATCGGGCTCTTCGACACTGCGCACCGAAGACCTTTCGCGGAAATGGGATCACCCGATGGAGGGCGGGATGATGGGTGATCGCATCGGTGAAAGTATCTTGGACCATCCAGTCGATCTGAGCATCGGGGAAACGGTCTTTGAGGGCGCTGAGTACGCAGACGCTTCGACATACATCGCCTAAGGCGCTCGGTCGGATCAGCAAGATGCGTTGGGGTTCGCTCACGGGATATTGTTGCATCCAAAGAGGCTCAATGGGCGGCGGCGGGGTAGATGCTGGCGGTTTTTTCGGTTTCCCACGCGGTCATGGTGACGAGTTCCACGCCATCGCCGAGTTTGCTGATCGCCGGGGCGAGCTGTTCGTAGCAGACTCGGGCGATGTGCTCGATCGAAGGGATCACGCCGCCGGCGGATTGGTCGAACCATGGGCAATCGGTGTTGAGGAACTTGTGGTCGAGCTTTTCGAGCAGCACAGTGTTGACCGCGTGCTCGATTTTGAGTGCAAAGCTTGATGATTCGAGAAGCCCGATCGGGACTCGGACGCAGGGCTCGAGTTGGTAGTTGTGCCCGTGCCCGTTTGGGTTGTTGCACTTGCCGAAGTATGCTTCATTTTCTGCATCGCTCATGGCGGGGGCGTGGAGTCGATGGGCTGCTGCGAACTCGAAGCGTTGGCGGACGAGCACGGCATGTGAAGATTCGGTTGCATTGGTCATTTCGATGCTCTCATACGGGGTCAGGTTCCAGTGGATCGAGCGGAGTGCGTGTTTGGTCTGAGCGGATGCGTTCGTCCAGAGCGCCGGCATGAGGGTCGCCGGGTGAGCCGATGGATCATTCGAAATTTGTTCGGTGAAGAGCGGGACAAGGTGGTCGCGAACAATCGAGTCGATGGCGTGGATGTTGATGAGGTACCCGGTTTGTGGATCAGGATGTCCCTTGATCGAGAGGCGGATTTCGTAGAAGCGAGCAAAGCCGATCGGTGCGGGCACGCCGGCGAAACTGTTTGTGCCAATGGATGAGCCATCGGGATTGACAGAGAATCGGACGGTTCGTTGAAGAATTTGATGTTTGGTATGGTGGGACATCGGGGTGATTGATTATACTTGAGACGAGCGGGGCAGGATCTTGAAAGGAACAGAAGATGTGGAATTGTGCTTGCGGCAAGGGATCAAGTCTGGGTACGGGTACGATGCTGGTGATCTTTTTACCGGCTTGGCTTGGGATGACGAATGGCTCATATGGTACCAATGGCTCGGATGCTCAGGATTCATCAGGATCGAAGTCTGCTCAGATCGAGCCGAGCAAGGAGAAGAAGATGGTCTCAAAGGATGTGCTGGGATACGAGATGGAGATGCTCGACGGAACGACACAGTCGCTTGAACAATACCGGGGCAAGGTGGTGCTGATGGTGAATGTGGCGAGCAAATGCGGGCTTACGCCTCAGTACAAGGCGCTCGAGGCGCTCTATCGCCAGCATAAGAAAGAGGGATTGGTCATCATCGGGTTCCCCGCCAATGACTTCAATGGGCAAGAGCCGGGGACGAGTGATGAGATCGCCCAGTTCTGTTCTGAAAACTACGATGTCACTTTCCCCATGACCGCCAAGATCCATGTCAAGGGCAAAGAGACCCATCCGCTCTACAAACAACTCGCTGCCCAGCCAAAGCCAATCGGGGGCGAACCTGAATGGAACTTCGCCAAGTTCTTGGTCAATCGCAAGGGCGAGGTCGTCACACGGTTCCCCTCCCGGACCACCCCTGAGGATCCGGCTTTGACGAAGCGGGTCGAAGAGCTCTTGGCTGAAGATTCATGAAACATTGACAATCGTCCGCGATTGAGTGCCTACGCTAAAGGCCCCAGAATAAGGTAGATAAGGTTCTCCGAGAACGGCTTGGCCGATCTTCACACAACCTTTGCGTTCTTGGGCTCGATTCTTCTTGATTGGGGTGGGAGAGTTGTTCATCATGAGCAATTGGAACTGCTCTCAAACCAGGAGAATCACCATGCGAAGTAAAAGACTGATTTCCACGATCGCGGCGTTGGTCGCATTGCCAATGGCGGCGATTGGGGGGCTTGAAGACGAGCTGCCCGTCTACGGATCGACCAGCGGGGTCTCTGGAACCATCACAAGCGTCGGTTCTGATACCATGAACAACCTGATGACGCTCTGGGGCGAGGAGTTCACGAAGTTCTATCCGTCCGTGAAGATCTCGGTCGAGGGCAAGGGGTCATCGACGGCCCCTCCTGCATTGATCGAGGGGCAATCGAACTTTGGGCCGATGAGCCGGGCGATGAAGTCGTCGGAGGTTGATAAGTTTGAGGCCCAGTTTGGTCACAAGCCAACAGCACTCCGCACCGGGATCGATGCATTGGCGGTCTATGTCCAGAAGGATTGTCCGCTCGAAGAGATCAGTATTGAGCAACTCACCGAGGTGTTCTCGGTCGAGGGCGCTGAGATGACCTGGGGCGATCTGGGGGTCACGAGCCCGGCGTACCGTACCCGCAAGATCAACCTCTATGGGCGAAACTCTGCCTCTGGAACCTACGGGTATTTCAAGAAGATCGCGCTCCAGGGCAATGACTACAAGGCATCGGTCAAGGAACAGCCAGGGTCTTCGGCTGTTGTGCAGGGGGTCACCACGGATAAGTTCGGGATGGGGTATTCTGGGCTCGGATATAAGACCGCTGGGGTCAAGGCTTTGCGGGTTTCGTACGAGGGAGACGATGCGTACCCCGCCGACGCCGAGCATTCACTCTCGGGTGAGTATCCGATCGCACGGTTCTTGTATCTCTATGTGAATGCGGATCCGCAGACCGGGCTGAGCGATCCGCTCCGACACGAGTTTGTCAAGCTGATCTTCTCGAAGCAGGGTCAGGAAGTGGTGGCCAAGGATGGGTATTTCCCGGTGCCGGTCTCTATCGCGCGTGAAGAGCTAGTGAAAGTCAAAATCGATCCAGACTTTTAAGCCATACCATCTGCAAGGAAGATGAATCTGTGAATAATAAGGGAGCGGTCGCCGACTGCTCCCTTGTATTTTAGATTATGAGTCTTGATGAGCACAGAGGAATCGAAAACCAGGAGTTCTGCTTCGCGTCGGCTCCACGCGATGGATTCTCTCGCCGAGTTTGTCGTGACTACAGGCGGGTTCGTCGTGCTCGCGGCGGTGTTGGGCATCTGTGTATACCTGCTCTGGGTGGTGATCCCGCTCTTTGCGCCGGGGCAAGTCGGAACAGGAGTCAACGGCGAGGCACCCAATGCTTCGTCGCCCTGGCAGATCATGGTCGATCCGTACACCCGGGCAGCGACCGTGCTCAAGAGTGATGGTCGATATGAAAACCTTCTGCTCGACGGCTCGGCTGTGATCGGCACGGGGTCTTTGAGCCCGGTGTCGAGCCAGGTGAGCGCAATCAGTTTTTCGCGCAACGGCGATGTCGTAGCGATCGGGTATCTCAACGGCGAGGTTCAGATGGGCGGGCTTGACTATACGGCCAAACTCGTCCCGCTCGAAACGGGTGATCCGATTGGTACGATCTCGCCGGTTGAGTCTGGGTATCTCGAAACGCTCGACGACGAACGCGGACGAAGGGTGGGCTTTGAGCACTCGTTCGGGGAACTGATCGTGCTAAATGGCGGCGATGGGGCGGTGGTGGGGATCGATTATCGCAAGGATCCCAGCGGGAAGAAAATCCTCGCGACGCTGCGTCAGGACGGGACGGTGCTTGTCAACACCGTTCGCACAACCCGCCCACTTGGCGGGGGCAAGCCGAAGATTAGACTCAAGAGTAAATCCTTTGAGCTTGCAAATCCAGACAGTCAACCAGATTGGTTCTTCATCACCGCCAATGGCGAACATGTGCTCTGTGTGTGGGATGACGGTCGGTGCGAGCGATACGCGCGAGTTGACAAGGGGGACTTCGGGCTCGTCGAGACGACCAATCTGATCGATGAGGTCGGTCAGCTCACCGCGGCGGTGATGCTCTTGGGCGGCGAGACATTGGTGGTTGGTGAATCTGGCGGAGCGATCTTATCATTTCATGTCGCCGAGGATGTGACTAATATGAATCCGGACGGGCTGATGATCGTCCGCTCGCATCGGATCGGATCGGTCGATGGATCGGTCGTTTCGATCTCGCCGAGTGTTCGGGATCGCTCGGTGTTGGTGACGCATGATTCGGGTATTGTCGAGCTTCGCCACATGACCAGCGAGAAGCTTGTTGCTCGGATCGACACGGGCATCCGCAACCCACGGGCAGCCGCGATCTCGCCCAAGAACAACGCGGTGATGGTGATGGGGCAAGACGGCTCGTACTCGTTCCATCCCGTCGAGGTCGGGTATCCCGAGTTTAGCATCAAGGCGCTCTTCGGCAAGGTGCACTATGAGGGGATCGCCGAGCCGGAATATGTATACCAGTCTTCGTCGGGCGACGATGCATCGGAGATCAAGCTGAGCTTGATGCCTCTGATCTTCGGGACGCTCAAGGCGACAGTCTTTGCGATGCTCTTTGCGATCCCGATCGCGGTGCTCGCTGCGATCTATTCGAGCGAGTTTGTCTCGCGCCGGGTCCGACGAAAGATCAAGCCAACGGTCGAGTTGATGGCGTCGCTACCGTCGGTGGTGCTCGGATTCATCGCGGCGATGGTTGTGGCTCCATTTGTGGCGACTCACCTCGATTCATTTGTGTTTGGGCTCATGGTCTTGCCGATCGTGCTCCTGCTGGCGGCGCATATCTGGCAGCTCATCCCACTGTCGTATCGGCTCCGGACTCGTACTGGGCATCACCTGATGCTCGTCGGATTGGCAGCTCTGCTCGGGATTGCAGCGAGCCAGATTATTGGGCCGATGATCGTTCGGTCGTGGTTTGTCCCCGATCAGTTCGATGCGGCGATGATGGCGGGGGCGATCGAGGATGTGCCCGCTGATGAGATCCCAAGTTGGGCCAGCGACGCGGGATATAACACAAGGACCCAGCGCCGTCTCCGTTTGATGGATATGGGCGTGGTTGATGAGGTTGTTGTGCGACCAAGTGACAACGAGCCCCACAGCGAGGCGCTCGCTGAACTGGGGCTTACGCACGGGAGTCTTCGGAGATGGCTAAACGGCGAATATGGGCGGGCTCATCCGGGATGGGTCATCGCGTTCTTTCCGCTCGCCTCGCTTTTGGTGTGGGTTGGGCAAGCGGTGTTCATCCGGCGGAAGATTGATTTGATGATTGCGTCGAAGCAGGGGATCACCGGCGGGGCGGTTGTGCTGGGCAAGTTTGTAGTGCTGCTCGTGCTCGGATTTTTGGTGGCGACGATTGGGGCATCGATTGCTCAGTCGATGGGATTTGATCCGCGAGATTCGGTGTTCGGTCCGTTCAGTCCGCGCAATACGCTGGTGGTGGCGATCATCATGGGATTTGCGGTGATCCCGATTATCTATACGATCTCGGAAGATGCGCTCCAGGCGGTCCCGATGACATTGCGGACCGCATCGCTCGGCGCGGGGGCGACGCCGTGGCAGACGGCGACCAAGGTGGTGCTTCCGGTGGCGGCGTCGGGGATCTTCTCGGCGTGCATGATTGGGTTTGGGCGTGCCGTGGGCGAGACCATGATCGTGCTGATGGCGACGGGGAACACCCCGGAGATGGACTGGAATATCTTCTCGGGGTTCCGCACGCTGGCAGCCAACATCGCCGTTGAGTTGCCCGAGGCACCCAAAGACGAGACGCATTATCGTGTGCTGTTTCTGTGCGGATTGGTGTTGTTTGTGATGACCTTTGTGATCAACACCGCGGCGGAACTTGTCCGCAAGGTTGTACGAGCGAGGAACGCAGGGCTATGAACGCACAAGAAGCCACCAATACCAAACGACTGACGCTGCCGAGTGCGATTGGCGAGCCGATGGTCTGGCTCACCGGTGGGGCGCTGGTGGTGTGTTTGGCGATGATTGTTGTGCTCATCACGATGGTGGTGGTGAATGGGGCGATGACTTTCTGGCCCAGAGCGATCGAGCGGGTGACGCTCAATGACGGCGAGGTATTCTTGGGGATTGCTACCGAGGACCAAGCGCAGACAGACACCACCGCATCACGCACGCTCTATCGCGTCGGCAACCGAGACATCGGGCAGGAATCGTTCCGGTGGGTGGACGACGCGGATGTGCAGACGATCGAAACACCTCCGGATGCGGTGATGCTCGAAAGGCTGGCGTGGGGGGTGTGGTTCGGGGTGCCCGAATCGATTGAGCGGGTCAGTGACGACGGGGAGCGCACGGTGATTGCCCAAGGAAGTGATGCATTCTTTGCGGCATTCGAGGAGATCCACCGCGATGCCCGCGCCGAACGAGCCCGCGGGGATCGGCTCAAGAAGTTCGAGCTAGGCAAAATCAACCATGAGATCGAGCACCAGCGGCTCAATCTCAAGCAGATGGAGATCGAGGTCACACGCGGTGGCGATGGGCTTCTCTGGCTGGGCTGGGCGGTATGGATCGGGCTCGGCGTGGGCGTGCTCGTGCTCATCGGGCTCGTGTATCAACTGCGCGACTTTGGGACTGAACTCGGTTCGACGCATGCTCGCAAGGGGCAACTCATCCGCAGGTCCGCATGGACGCTGGCGGGTTTCTTGTTGGTGGCGATGTGGATCGCGGGGCCTTGGAAGAGTTTGATCGCCGGCGAACAAGAACTCGAAGCACTCAGAGCAGAGGTGTCCTTGCGGGTCGAGGATCTCCAGAAAAACTACGACGAAGTGCTGTCGAATGTCCGTGCGATCGAAGACGAAGACGCCCTGGATCGGATCGTGGTCATCGAACAGACCAGCGGACGGTTCGCCCCGATCTCGCAGACACTCAGCGATGAGCCGATGCTCGCCAGCCAGGTCGTTCGGATGGTTCGCGCGAACACGCTCACGACTCGGGGCAAGCTCGGGGTGTTTTTCTCACGATGGTGGGAGTATCTCTCGACCTTCCCGCGCGAGGCCAACACCGAGGGCGGGGTTCTCCCGGTGATCGTGGGCACGGTGCTCTTGACCCTGATGCTGACGATCTTTGTGACGCCGATGGGTGTGATCGCGGCGTTGTATCTGCGGGAATACGCCAAGCAGGGGTTCATCACGAGTCTGATCCGCATTGCGGTGAACAACCTCGCCGGGGTTCCAAGTATCGTCTACGGCGTCTTCGGGCTGGGGTTCTTTTGTTATACGGTCGGGCGATATGTTGATGTCGGCCCAACGGGCTTGTCTCGGATGGAGGCGGCGAGCTGGTGGTGGGTCTATGGGCTCGTTGGCGTGGGCGCGTTGATCGGGTTCGGTTGTAGACTTTGGAGCAAACCAGATCCGGGTAAGGAACCGACGCTTAGGCATGTACTGATCGGGCGATTGAGTTGGCTGGTCTGGAGCGTGGTCTTTGTGCTCGCGATTCTGCTCGTGATCCGCACGCCATACTTCCATGGGTTCTTCGAGGCTCGTCAGGCAGAAGGATCGCCGACCTTTGGTGCTCGGGGAATGCTCTGGGCGTCGCTGACTCTGGCGCTGCTGACGCTCCCGGTGGTGATCGTGGCGACCGAGGAGGCGATCGCGGCGGTGCCCAACTCGATGCGACAGGGGAGCTATGGGTGCGGGGCATCTAAGTGGCAGACGATGCGTCGGATCGTGCTTCCGGGTGCGTTGCCGGGGATTCTCACCGGTGCGATTTTGGCGATGGCTCGCGGAGCGGGCGAGGTCGCCCCGTTGATGCTGGTCGGGGCGGTGAAGCTCAATCAAGACCTACCAATCTCGACACAGTATCCGTATCTCCACGCTGATCGGAGTTTTATGCACTTGGGATTCCATATCTATGATCTGGGATTCCAGAGCCCAGATTCACAGGCGGCCCGCCCGTTGGTCTGGACCACCACGCTGTTATTCTTAGCGATCGTATTTTCGCTGAATCTTGCCGCAATCATGATACGATCGAGACTCCGGGCCAGAATGATGGGACCGACGGTATGACCATGATGGAATCTGAATCAACGCAACCAACCCCTCCGATCGGGGTGCACACGAGCCGGGGCTCTGGGCAGACCACGGATTATCAGGTGATCGAATCGATCCGTCGGGGTGAGACGCCCGGGCCGACGGTGCACCCTGAGGTTTTCGACACCGATTCGGTGATTGATATCGATGGGTTCAACCTCTGGTACTCTGAGACCCAGGCGATTTACAACATCAGCATGAAAGTCCCTCGCGGGGCGGTGACCGCGTTGATTGGTCCGTCCGGATGCGGTAAATCGACGCTGCTGCGTTCGATCAATCGGATGAATGACCTGGTCGATGGCGTGCGGGTCGATGGTGCGATCGGGCTCAACAACTCGCCGATCTATGCCCCATCGGTTGATGTGATCTCGCTGCGAAAGCGCCTCGGGATGGTGTTCCAGAAGCCCAACCCGTTCCCGATGTCGATCTTCGAGAATGTGGTCTATCCGCTGAGGATCGACGGCGAGCGACGCAAGTCGGTCTTGCAGGAGGCGTGCGAGCGGAGTCTCAAGGCGGCGGCGATCTGGGACGAGGTCAAGGATCGGCTCAAACGCTCGGCGCTGGGGCTCTCGGGCGGTCAGCAGCAGCGACTGTGCATCGCGCGGGCGATCGTTGCCGATCCGGAAGTGCTCCTGCTTGACGAGCCCTGCTCGGCGCTCGATCCGGTGGCGACGCTCAAGATCGAGGAACTGATCTCAGAGATCTCCGAGCGCTACACGGTGCTCATCGTCACCCACAACATGCAGCAGGCGGCGCGGGTCTCGGACTATACCGCGTTTATGTACCTCGGTCGGCTTGTTGAATATGGGCCGACAGCAAAGCTTTTCCAGACCCCAATGCTCATCGAGACCGAGCACTATGTTTCAGGTCGATTCGGGTAAGTTGGTTCACACTTGAGGATTGGACCTAGACCGGGTGGTCAATGAAATATGGGGTCATCTTGGTAAAGGTGCTCGAAATGATGGATTGATATGTTCAAGTGTCGATATGAAGGACTACGATTGTCGCTGGGCAGGAAGTCCCGGTTTGTCGTCCGATAGTCCTCTCAAATCAGGCTCGGAGTGTCTGGATGAGGGTAGACTCAGGAGTGCTATGAGCTCTGCTCCCCAACCAAGCGTGCCGTCGATTAATCAGTGGAATGCGGACTATCTCGAAGATCAGTACCGCGTTTTTCTGGAGAATCCTTCTTCGATCGATCCCGAACTTCGGGCGTTCTTCCAGGGCTTCGATCTCGCCCACGCTGGCGAGCTTCGACTCTTTGGCGACGGATCAACTCCTGCTCAGGCGGGCGGGGCACCACCTGTTTCTGGTGCTGCGCGATCTATACCGACTGGGCCGATCCGTGTGACCCCAACCATCGGACGCCCGGCGGGTCAGGCATCGCACTTTGAAGCGATTGTCGACGATTTCATCGGTGCCTATCGCGATCAGGGGCACTTGTGCGCCCAGATCGACCCGTTCGGTCAGCCCCGCAAACGCCCGGATTCACTTTCTTTGGCGTACCACGGGTTGGGTGAGTCCGATCTCAAGCGCATGGTTGACGGGACCTCGATGGGGCTCGGGGCACAGATCCCGCTGAGCGATGTGATCGATCGACTCGAGTCGGTCTACTGCTCAAGTATCGGGGTCGAGTTCATGCATGTCGCTGATATTGAGCAGCGGGCGTGGTTGCTCGAACGATACGAAAACATCGGGGGCAAGCTTGATCTGAGTAAGCATGAGAAATCGATAATCCTTGAGGAACTCACTCGCTCAGAGTCGTTCGAGAAGTTCCTCGGACGGCGCTATCCGGGCGAGAAACGATTCAGCTTGGAGGGAGCCGAGTCGTTGATCCCGTTGCTCGATCGCATGATCGAGGCGTTCTCGAACCTCGGCGCAGAGGAGATCGTCATCGGGATGGCCCATCGCGGTCGGCTCAATGTGCTCCACAACACAATCGGCAAGACGCTCGAACAGATCTTTACCGAGTTTGAAGAGAACTGGTCGGAAGGGTTCGCAGACGGCGGCGGGGATGTGAAATATCACCGTGGATATTCGGGCACCCGTCGGCTCAACAATGGGCGGATGGTGCACCTGGCGCTGGCGAGCAACCCAAGCCATCTCGAAGCGGTCGATGGCGTGATCCAGGGACGGTGCCGGGCCAAGCAACGCCTCCGCGGCGATACCGCTCGCGATCGCGTCACCCCTGTGCTCATCCACGGCGACGCTGCGGTCGTCGGGCAGGGGATTGTCCAAGAGGTGCTCAACTATTCACAGCTCGACGGATATACAACGGGCGGGACGGTGCATGTGGTGGTCAACAATCATATCGGTTTTACCACGCTGCCGACCGATTCTCGATCGAGTCGGTACTGCACGGACATCGGCAAGTTCATCGACGCGCCCATTTTTCATGTCAACGGCGAGGACCCCGAGGCGGTCGTGACGGTTGCCCAACTCGCAGCGGAATATCGCCAGCGGTTCAAGCGCGATGTGTTTATTGATCTCCAGTGCTATCGGCGCTACGGGCACAACGAGCAGGACGAGACGAGTTTTACTCAGCCGATCATGGCCGGGCTCATCAAGAAGAAGCCGTCGGTGCTCAAGGTCTATACCGAGAAGCTCTTGGCCGAGAACTCGATCTCAGAGTCTGATCGCCAGTCGATCATCCATCGGCTCAACGAGGCGCTTGAACTCGCCCAACGCACCGCACAAGAAACACCTAACGATCCGACGATCGACCCGGGCAGCGAGCGGTGGGCGGGGCTCTCGCATCGTTTCTCGTATGATCCGATCGAGACGGGCGTGACGAAGGAACAGATCGAGGAGGTCGCCAAGGCGATCGGATCGGTTCCCGATGGATTCAAGCTCAATCCCAAGCTCAAGAAACTGCTCAAGGAGCGGGGCGAGCTGCCCAACGCGGAGTCCATTTCATATGCCGACGCCGAGCAACTCGCCTATGGAACGCTGCTGGCCGAGGGGCATCCGGTCCGGTTATCCGGGCAGGACTGTCGACGCGGGACCTTCTCGCACCGCCACGCGGTTGTTCGAGATTTCGAGACCGGTGAGCCCTACACCCCGCTCAACTCGATCCGTGAGATCGGGCGTGAGGGGACAGACACGCCTCCGGGTTCGATCGGCACCGACGGCAAGCCACGCCAAGCGAACTTCTGTGTATACGACTCGCCGTTGTCCGAGGTGGGCGTGCTGGCGTTTGAGTATGGGTACTCGCTGGGCGATCCGGGGATGCTCATCATCTGGGAGGCTCAGTTCGGCGACTTCTATAACGGTGCCCAGGCGATCACCGACCAGTTTATCGCTTCGGCCGAGGCCAAATGGGAACGGTGGAGCGGGCTGACTATTTTGCTGCCTCACGGGTATGAGGGCGCAGGCCCAGAGCATTCATCATGCCGGGTCGAGCGGTTCCTCGAACTCTGCGGCAATGACAACATGCTGATTGTGTATCCGTCGACAGCGGCCCAGACATTCCACATGTTCCGGCGTCAGGTTATCGCGAGCTATCGCAAGCCGCTGGTCGTGATGACCCCCAAGAGCATGCTCCGCATCGGGACGAGTTCGATCGATGAACTCTCCGATGGAAAGTTCCACGAGATGCTCGACGACCCACGCTTTGAGCACGATGGTTGGGATCGCGATGCGGTCAAGAAGGTGATCTTCTGTGCGGGCAAGATCTATCACGAGATGGACAAACGCCGGGTCGAACGCGATCAACGCGATGTGAGCATCATCCGCATCGAGCAGTTCTATCCGTTCCATTCGGAGCTGATCGAAGAGATCAACACACGGTATCCGGAGGGTGCCGAGCGGATCTATGTGCAGGAAGAGACCTACAACGCGGGCGGATATCTCCATGTGTGTGACATGATGCAGACCAGTCTCGGGTGGGACCGCCCAGAGTACATCGGGCGGGCACGATCGAGCACTCCGGCGACGGGCTCGAAGACCCAGCACAAAATCGAACAAGAAGAAATCCTCACACAGGCCATCGGTCCAAAGCCCAAGGGTGAGGACGCACCGGCAAAGGTGGCGGCTGCCAAAGCATAAGCGTCAAGGACGATAGCGAACGCAAGCACAAGCGAGATACGGATGAACACCATGACCACAGAGATCGTGATCCCCAATGTCGGCGAATCAGTCACCTCCGGCGTCATCGCCGCGTGGACCGTCGCCGACGGCGCCTATGTCGAACGCGACGAGACGGTCCTCGAACTCGAAACCGATAAGGTGACGATGGAGGTTCCTGCTCCGGCATCGGGGATTCTCAAGCACGGCGCAAGCGAGGGCGATGAGGTTGATGTCGGCGCAGCGGTCGGTGAGATTGATGAGTCGGCGGCCAAACCCGCGGGCGATACAACTCCGCCACCAACTCCCGCACCAGAAGCGGCTCCGGCAGCACCCGCGCCAGCGGCTGCTCCACCGCCACCGCCTGCACCCGCTGCACCGGTCGCTCCAGCATCGAACAGCGAGGCCAAGGCGACGCCTCTGGCTCGCAAACTGGCGGACGACAAGGGGATTGACCTCGGATCAATCGCCGGCACCGGGGCATCGGGGCGCATCCGTGAACAGGATGTGCTGGCGTATCTCCAAACGCATCAGGACGGCGCTATGTCATCGGCTCCGGTGATCTCGGGAGGTACACCGCGCGAGGTGAGCGTCGAGCGGATGTCGCCGATGCGTCAGGCGATCGCATCGAGATTGGTCGAAGCCCAGCAGACGGCCGCGATGCTCACGACCTTCAACGAGGTCGATATGGGCGCGGTGATGGACATGCGCAAGTTGCACAAAGAAGCCTTTGCGGACAAACATGGGATCAACCTCGGGTTTATGTCCTTTTTCGTCAAGGCGACAACGCAGGCCTTGCAGAAGTTCCCGCTGATCAACTCGTACATCATCCAAGGCGACAACGGCAAGCCCGCGATCGAGAAGCATTCGTACAACGATGTCGCCATCGCGGTGTCTGGGCCCAAGGGTTTGGTGGTGCCGGTGATTCGCAGCGCCGAGAACCTGAGCTTCGCCCGGATCGAATCGACGATCAAGGACATGGCATTGCGTGCCCGCGACGGCAAGATCACCCTCGAAGAAATGCAGGGCGGCACCTTCACCATCACCAACGGCGGCATCTTTGGTTCGTTGATGTCCACTCCGATTCTGAATCCGCCTCAGGCGGCGATTCTGGGGATGCACGGGATCAAGAAGCGTGCTATGGAAGACCCAAACAATCCCGGCACGATCTCGCTTCGTCCGATGATGTATCTGGCGTTGAGCTACGACCATCGGATTGTTGATGGGGCGGAAGCTGTGCAGTTCTTGGTGAGCATCAAGGATGCGATTGAGGATCCGGCACGGTTGATGCTGGATCTATAACGAGAGTTCTGCGTAGAGAAAAGCGTGGGTCCAGATTTGAAAAAATCTAGGTGGATGTATCTCAAGGCATTGTGCTTTGCAGTCATCTTGTTGCTCAGTGCAGTATTGTTAGTCGCTCAGTCTACCACGATTCAAACCATCGCTCTTGTGGTTCTCGTAGCATGGGCATCGGCAAGGTTGTATTATTTCTGTTTCTATGTGATCGAGAAATACGTTGACCCATCATTTCGATTTGATGGTCTCATCTCCCTTGTTCGGTATTTGATGCGAAATAGAAATAATCATTGAGTGCAATAATCGAACATTCCTTCGCACGCCCGCACCAACATCTCATACACCTTATCGAAGCCGTCGTCGCCGCCATAGTAGGGGTCGGGGACATCGGGGGCTTTTTTGGTGGTGATGGTTGGGTCGAAGGATCGCATCAGGCGGACTTTGGCTTTGGGGGTGCCCAGCTTGAGGAGTTCGCGCTGGTTGGCTGCGTCCATCGGGATGATCCAATCGAACTCGACCGGATCACGGTCGGCGTCGAACTGGCGGGCGCGGAGGTGAGTGAGGTCGATGTTGTATTTGGCCGCAGTGAGGATCGAGCGGGGGTCGGGTGGGTTGCCGACATGCCAAGCGCCTGTGCCGCAGGAGTCGATGTGGAACCGGTCGGCCAGACCTTGTTGATCGACGAGGTGGGTGAAGATGCCGTCGGCGAGCGGGGATCGGCAGATGTTGCCAAGACACACAAAGAGGACGCTGGTCTTGGTTGAGCTGGTTCTGGGCTCAGGCATGGACGGGCTCTGTCGTCGAGGAATGCTTTGATCGAAGGATCTCGTCGAGGTATTCGATGATCGGGCCGGCGACACCCGGGGCGCGGGAGAGCCCAGCTCTGCCCGAGTGTTTAAGACGGAGCACCGGGACCTCGGCGTTCTCGCACATGCGTTCGATGAGCATCGAGGCGCCCGAGCCGTCGTAGTTGGGGTGGATCAGCAGATCAAAGATCGGCAGCAGGGTGGTGATCGGATCGCTGGTGATGAAGAACTTGAATCGTGAACCGAGCCCGCGGTGGTGCCGACGGGCGGCGGTGAGATGGCTCGATGCCTTGGGCACGACCCCGCTCAGGGTATATCCGGCGGCGTTGAGCAGCCCCATCAGGAATGCGATCTCGCGGGCGTCGATATCCGATGGGCGATCGGCGAGCACCCCGATACATAGGCACTCGGCGTCGATACCGATCGCAGAGCGGGAAATGGTGCGATGCGTTGCCCCGATGTTGTCGAGGCTCGACGGGAGCAGCGTATCGATTGAAGCGCTGTGGCCGCGATCGATCCAGAGATCGCGATCGGTGCGTTCGAGGCACCGGATCGAGACTCGTTTGGAGATATGATCTGGAGCGGAACCCGGCGAGGTCGAGATGAGATCGCACTCTGCGTCGAGCCCATTGAGCAGGTCTGCGAGTTCATCGTTCCAGCAGATTACTCGCGTTGCGTTGCGGGTGAGCGCTTTGATGCGTCGCTTGAGGAGCCCCGGCTTGCCAAGCGGGGGCGCGAGGCGCTTGTCCCATTGGAGTGCAAGGAGGTCCGCCTGACGCTGGGTTGAACTCTCCCCAATCAGGATGACCCGGCCGGGCGGTGTGAGTTTGTGCTCGAGCGCGTGGGCGCAGAGCATTACGGGGATCGTTCGGCCGTAGGAAAACGATGCCTCGTGCTCACTCGGAGATGCGACGAGGTGGACAATATCGTGATTGGATTGTGAATCGATCACCTTCGGAATAATACCGTCTCGGTGATCTCGTGTTTGTAGAAGAGCTGAGCCAATCCCAGCCCGGTCCGGTCGGCGAGCACCTGCTCCATCTCGAGTTTGGCCCCTGAGGTGGTGGGGATAGATCCAGGCTTCTGCGGGACTTGTATGTTGGCGACATAGCCCATCTCATCGCTCGGCCAGACCCGCTTGGCTTGGGCAACATCGACGACCTTGACCCGCAGCGTCGCCCGGGGGATATAGGCGCCGGTTTCGGGGGACATGGAAAAATCGGTGACCACAGCGTAGATCACGATGTCGGCGCCCACGGACTTGCCGAGTTCAGAGATGCTCCTCTGTTCGCCATAGCGTTCGGAGCTGGCGGCGGTGAGAATGCCTCTGGGGTCGAGCATGTCAACGAGCACCCTTTTGGCGAGCAGATCCTTGGTTGCCTTGTTGGCGATCGCGTAACGGAGTCGTCTTTGTGTGATCTGGCTCGAGGGATCATCGACAAAGACGACGGTCTTGAGGTTCTCAGAGAGTGTATAAACAGGCATGACCTTTTCAGGACCATGGATCGCATATGCGATGGGCGTCACGACATTGCACCCCGGGATCAGCGTGAGGGCCACGATGACCATCGGGATCAGCAGCGCGAATGGATGTGTTCTATTCTTGGTCATGGGTGCTCAATAAGGGATGATGTTGGACTCTTCGTGCATGTAGAAGAGCCACGAGATGCGGTTGATGAGCCGATTGGAGAGTTCGGATGTGACGGCGGCTTCGGGGATGTCCGTCCGCATAAATCCGCTCGAATCGGGGAACTTGATACGGATGGCTTTTTCGAAGACTGGGTCGTCGGGGAACCCTGAATCGGATTCATACACGGTGACGATCGCGGCGGCGGAGCCGTCCCAGACATACTGATTTCCGGGTTCGTGGAGGGCATATTCAATCAGCTCGATTACAATCAGCCGTTCGACCCCTAGCATATCGGCAACCTCGCCTCGGGGCATCGCGGTCCACTGGGGTGTGTTGTAGAGCACGGTGAGCAGGTCTTGGCTCGGGATGGCAAACGATGGGGCGGCGTTCTGGATCAGGCGATTGTTGACCCGTTCATTAATCCGCGCGGTGATGCCAGGCGTATTGGCTTCGAGGAGCCGGTCTGCACTGACGACAACGGTGAACGAGTGCCCCGCGATCCCGGAATATTCGGGCTCAACCTCGTGCTTGCCTGTCCGCTTAGCCGATTCGGCCATCCCGCCGATCGCGGCACCGACGATGCACCCCGAGAGCTGGGTGCTCAGAACAAGTCCAGCCGTGAGCATCGCCAGAGAGTGAAGGATCCGATGTGATGTGGTGTGTGTGGTTTTCATGGATGTGAGTGCTGTCCGGGTTTCGATTACCAAGTTGCGATCTTATAGATCCATGCGAGCAAGAGCAGGATTCCGAGGACGAGAAATGTTCGCGGACGAAGGGCCGGTTGGATGATTGTACTAATCCGCGCGCCCGTCACGGCTTGGGCAGCCGAACCCCAGAAGACGGTCGCCGTGATGAGCACAAGGAGTGTACCCATCGGTTGGGTCTTGGCGGCTTTGATCCACAAGCCTTCTCCTGCATAAGAGAACGAGGTGGTCATGCCGCAGGTTGGACAGGGCCTGTCGAGCGTCGCCGCCCAGACGCAGGGGGAGAGCCCGAGCTGGGTGTGCGTGCCGTGTCCGTCGGCGGCGGGTTGGAGCCATGCGCCGATCGAGAGCACCGCGAGTGTCAGCAGCGCAATGACACCGGCTCCGATCCGATCGCCGAGCGTTGCCCGCAGCGGGGTGATCCGTTCGGTCGGAATGAGGGTTTGTTGGCCGCTTGGTGGGTTCATCTGCATATGGGTATACGCCTCAAATGACCATCTGATCCCTGCAATGGCGAGTTGACTCATTCAATCGAACTTGAACACGCCCTTGCGATATCCATAGATATATGCCACGAGCGTGGTAAAGAGGAAGAAGAGGATGCGGAGCAGCCAGACCTTCGACGAATCGCTCATCGGGTCGAGGCTGGTGAAGGTCTGGGCCCATGGGTAGAGGAAGATCACCTCGACATCGAAGACCAGAAACACCATCGCGATGAGGTAGAACCGGATATTGAACCGCTTGCGTGCGGTTCCCACGGGGGTCATGCCTGATTCATAGGTCTCGCCCTTGCGGGTGCCTGCTCGCTTTGGGCCGAGCATGAATGTGCCCATGAGATTCATCGCCCCGAATCCGAGAGCACCAAGGATCATCAGGAGGATCGGGAGGTAGGCATTGATTTCGTTGTTGGCTGCGAGTGTCTGCATAGGTATCCGTTCGATGGGATCAACGAGCCGATGGGCCATCCTAGCCGATCGTCTGTGATGATAGCAGCCCCAAACCCGGTTTTCGGCCAATCGAGCCCCGTTTCCGTCTGCCAGATTGGCATAAGAACCCGACGCTCTGTCACACGAGGCAGGATCTACGGAAACAATTGATGCCCGTACGCCATCGGTAGGGGGCACCGGTGGCAGTGGGTTGGCACAGGGATTGCCACAGGAACTCGGCAGACGGTGCGTCTTCGCATCCACTCATCACGACACACTCCGGGCATGGAGCCCGGTGCATGGAGAATCAGATCATGGCATCGAAAGAACTGACATTCGACATCGAAGCACGCAAAGCATTGCTCGCTGGGGTTGAAAAACTCGCCGCAGCCGTCAAAGTGACCCTCGGCCCACGCGGTCGAAACGCGGTCATCGACAAATCCTGGGGCGGCCCGACCGTTACCAAAGACGGCGTCTCGGTCGCAGAAGAGATCGAATTGCTCGATAAGGCTGAGAATATGGGCGCGATGCTCGTCAAGGAGGCGTCTTCGAAGACCTCCGACGATGCAGGCGATGGCACCACCACCGCGACCGTGCTCGCTGAGGCGCTCTTTAAGGAAGGGCTCCGCTACATCGCCGCCGGCGTCGATGCCAACTCGCTTGTCCGAGGAATGAAGATGGGCATCGAGATCGGCACCGAAGCCATCGATGACATGGCGACCCCGATCAAGGGCAAGAAGGACATCCAGAATGTCGCAGCCATCTCGGCCAACAACGATCCAGAAACTGGCAAGATCATGGCCGACGCGTTCGAAAAGGTCGGCAAGGACGGGGTCATCACCGTCGAAGAGGGCAAGGGATTCGAGACCGATGTGACGGTCGTCGAGGGCATGCAGTTCGATCGCGGGTTCCTCTCGCCGAACTTCGTCACCGACGCCGAGGGCATGAAGGTCGAGTTCGACAAGGCGCTCGTGCTCGTCCACGAAGACAAGATCGACAACCTCACCAAGCTCGTCCCGTTGCTCGAAAAAGTGATGGGCGCTAAGAAGCCATTGCTCATCATCGCCGAGGACATCACTGGCGAGGCGTTGAGCACGCTCGTGATCAACAAGCTCCGCGGCACCTTGCAGGTCGCGGCCGTCAAGGCACCGGGGTATGGCGATCGGCGCAAGGCGATGCTCCAAGACATCGCGGTCCTCACCGGCGGCGAGGCGTTCATGAAGGATCTGGCGACCGACCTCGACAAGATCGAACTCTCCCAGCTCGGGATGGCCAAGAAGGTCGAGGTGACGAGCGACAACACCATCATCATCGAGGGTGCGGGCTCGACCAAGGATATCCAGGAACGCATCGCCACCATCCGGCGCGAGATCGACAACTCGAACTCCGATTACGATCGTGAGAAGCTCCAAGAGCGCCTCGCCAAGTTGTCCGGCGGCGTCGCCCAGGTCAATGTTGGCGCGGCATCGGAAGCGGAACTCAAAGAAAAGAAGGCACGCGTCGAGGACGCGCTCCACGCGACCCGCGCGGCACTCGCCGAGGGCATCGTCCCCGGCGGCGGCGTATCGTTCATTCGTGCCCAGAACGCGATCGAGACCAACCGCGAGTGGAAGGCGGTCTTTGGCAAGGACAAGGAAGTGACGAGCGACGATGTCGGGGTTAACAAGTTCGACTTCGCCGCCGGCGTCAATGTCGTGTATCGCGCCCTGAGCGTGCCGCTTCGCACCATCGCCGAGAACGCCGGGGCCAAGGGCTCGGTCGTTGTCGCCAAGGTCGGTGAGGCCGAGGGGGCTAACGGGTACAACGCGTTGACCGACACCTACGAGGACCTGCTCAAGGCCGGGGTGATCACCCCCGCCAAGGTCGATCGCTCTGCATTGATCAACGCCGGCTCCGTCGCGACGATGCTGCTGGCTGCGGATTGCATTGTCACCAACAAGCCCGAGAAGGCCGAAGCGGCTCCCGCCGGCGACCCGATGGGTGGCATGGGCGGAATGGGTGGTATGGGCGGCGGCATGCCGGGCATGGGTGGCATGGGCGGAATGCCAGGCATGGGCGGAATGGGGTTCTAAAATTAGAAAGGCGAAAACAATGGCAGATGAAAGTATGGAATTTGATTACCCAAGTACAACAAATATTTTAGGTTTTCAGATCGATGTAGACTACACGGAACCCGATGATAATGGTCAGGTTATGGCTGAGGCTGATTTTCAATGGGGTGGAGACGACATACACATTCAAACTCAACCTGAATGGCCTCCTTCTGAGGCTTTTGACTTGCTTGAGTCTGAGATAGTTAAGGCTGTTGAGTCAAAGCCTAATTTTGTAAAAGGTCGAATGTCAATCTCTCCCGAGATCAGTTTGGATTCTCAGCATTCTATCTTTGGGAAGTTGCCCGCATTTGAAGCAATAATTGAACTCGGAATTGTTCTAGTTGAGCCCTTAACATGGGAAGTGTGGGTCCACTCAATGGTTGTTAACGGGCAGCCACGCGCAGTTCCAGAAGGTCTCCGGCAGAATGAAGACGATACGATTTCGATGTCGGATGCTCAACCTGGTGAAGCATTAAATGAAATGTTCACCGAATTATTTAACAAATTAATTGAATCGGAGAAGAACTAATGGCAGTTAAACCACTTGAAGATCGCGTACTGGTCAAGCCAGTTGAACCAGAAACCGTCACCGCCTCGGGGCTTTACCTCCCCGAGTCGAGCAAGGAAAAACCAATCCACGGCGTCGTCGTCGCCGTCGGCCCGGGCAAACGGCTCGACAACGGCACACGGGCCGCGATGAGCGTGTCCAAGGGCGACACCGTCGTCTACTCAACCTACGGCGGCACCGAGGTCGAGGTGAAGGGCGTTGAGCATCTGATCCTTCGTGAGTCGGAGTTGCTCGGCGTTGTGCAGGGCTAATCTTTCTGGTGGGATGGGCTTCCAGCCCGTCTCTTCAAGCAATAGGAAGATGCCGAAGAAGAAGATAAGACAACGGGCTGGAAGCCCATTCCACTGAAGAATAAGACTGAAGAGAAAACACTCCAAAGGAGTCACAGATATGGGTACCAAACAGATTATGTTCGAGGACAAAGCGCTCCTCGAAATGAAAAAGGGTGTGGACAAGATCGCTGATGCGGTCAAGTGCACGATGGGACCGGCCGGCAAGCATGTCGTCATCGAGAAATCGTACGGCGGCCCGCATGTCACCAAGGACGGCGTCACCGTCGCCAAGGAGATTGAACTCCCCGAGCAGTTCGAGTCCATGGGCGCCAAGATGCTGTATCAGGTCGCCAAGAAGACCGCCGACAAGGCCGGCGATGGCACGACATGTGCAACCGTGCTCGCTCAAGCGATCTTTAACGAGGGTCTCAAGGTTGTGGCTGCCGGTGCCAATCCGGTGCATGTCCAACGCGGGATCAACAAGGCCGCCCAGGTGGCAGCAAGTGCGATCGACGAGCTGGCGACGCCCTGCAAGGGCAAGGGCGACTTCAAGAAGGTCGCGACTGTCTCGGCCAACCACAACGAATCGGTCGGCGAGTTCATCGCCGAAGCGATCTCGAAGGTCGGCGCTGATGGCGTCGTCGAGGTCGAGGACGGCAAGGGCTCGGAGACGACGCTCGATTATGTCGAGGGCATGCAGTTCGACAAGGGCTACCTGTCGCCGTACTTCATGACTGATCCCAAGACCGGTGAGTGCGTGCTCGAAGACGCTCTGATCCTGATCCACGAGAAGAAGATCAGCAACCTCGCCGATCTGCTCCCGCTGCTCAACAAGGTGGCGACATCGAGCAAGCCGTTGCTCTTGATCGCGGAAGATGTCGAGAACGAAGCCCTCGCGGCCCTCGTTGTCAACCGTCTGCGCGGGATGCTCAACATCGCAGCCGTCAAGGCGCCGGGGTTCGGCGATCGGCGCAAGGCGATGCTCGAAGATATCGCGGTGTTGACCAAGGGCACTTATTTCTCCGAGGATTTGGGGCGGAGTCTGGAGAGCATCGAGCTCAAAGAACTCGGCACCGCCAAGCGGATCGTGATCGACAAGAACAACACGACCATCGTTTCCGGCGGCGGCAAGAAGGCGGACATCACCGCCCGCGCCAACCAGATCATGGCGATGCACGAGAAGTCCACGAGCGACTACGATCGTGAGAAGCTCATGGAACGCCACGCCAAGCTCACCGGCGGCGTCGCGATCATCTCGGTCGGCGGCATGTCCGAGACCGAAATGAAAGCCACCAAGGACCTCGTCGATGACGCGCTCCACGCAACACGCGCAGCAGCCAAAGAGGGCTACATCCCCGGCGGCGGCGTCGCGATGCTCCGTGCGATCGCAAGCGTTGAGGCCGGTGCCAAGAAGGTCAAGGGCGATGAGAAGTTCGGCTTCGATATCCTCGCCCGCGCTCTGACCGCCCCGGCGTATCAGATCGCAACCAACGCGGGCTTCGACGGCGATTTGGCTGTTGACACCGTGCTTGAGGAAGAGGGCAACTTCGGGCTCGACGCCGCGACCGGTGACTACACCGATCTCGTCAAGGCAGGCATTATTGATCCGGCTTTGGTCGCCAAGAGCGCGATCATCAACGCCGCTTCGGTCTCGGGGCTCATGCTCACGACCGATGTGATGCTGACCGATCTCAAGGAAGACGCCGAGCCGGTTGTTGGCGCGGTGAGCTGATCTTGATTCTCCCCGGTGGCACGGTTCGCCGAACCGTGTCTTCTTCGAGTCTCAAGAAACCCGGCTCGGCGAGCCGGGCCACCAATACAAAGACAAGCCCTCAACGGAAACGGTGGGGGTTTGATTGATGAGTAAGTATAAATGCATTTGCTGCGACAAGGTGACGCTTGATGAACCTGCATCAGGGAGTTCTTGTGAGATATGTCGAAACTGCGGTTGGGAGCATTGGGACGATTGTGCTTCGCATCCAGGCGATGTAATCAGTCCAAATTACATCAGTCTCAATGATGCAAGGGAAGTATTCAAGCAATATGGGGCGGGAGTGGTGACTCAAATGAATATTGCTCATGGACTTACTCGTGCCGAAATAGAGGCAATGGATGATTCGGAACGGGCAACCTTAGAACGATTGATGGATAAAGAATGACAGCAACCCGCGACTATTACGAAGTGCTCAGCGTTGAACGCTCGGCCGACGGCGAGGAGATCAAACGCTCTTATCGGCGATTGGCGATGAAGTTTCATCCGGACCGCAACCCGGATGATCAGGAAGCCGAGCACAAGTTCAAGGAATGCGCCGAGGCCTACGAGGTGCTCTCGGATGAGTCCAAACGCAAAATCTATGACCAGTACGGGCATGAGGGATTACGCGGGCACGGGGCGGCGGGGCATGACTTTAACCGGATGAATGTCGATGATATCTTCTCGATGTTCAACGATATCTTCGGCGGAAATGGCGGCGGCGGATTCGGCGGCGGTCGGGCCCAGCGGCGTGGGCCGGCGCGTGGGTATGACCTCGAGACCGAGGTCGTGCTGGATCTCAAGGAGGTCTCGACCGGGGTGAGCAAGGATGTCGAGTTCACGCGGATGGATATCTGCGAGACCTGCACCGGCTCCGGGGCCAAGCCCGGGACCGAGCCGATCACCTGCGAGACTTGTCAAGGACAGGGCAAGGTGCAGCAGGCCGGGCTCGGCGGGATGTTCCGCATGGTCGTGGCGTGCCCGACCTGCCGCGGTCGAGGCAAGATCATCAAGGACAAGTGCGATAAATGCCACGGCAAGGGTCGGATCGGCAAGAAGCGTTCGCTGAGCGTCAAGATCCCCGCGGGGATCCACGACGGGCAGGCCGTACGCGTCCCCGGCGAGGGCGAGCCACCGGCTGCGGAGCAATCGCCAAGCGGTCAGGGTATGCGGGGCGATCTGCATGTCGTGGTGCGGGTGAAGGCTCATGATCTCTTCGAGCGCGATGGCGATCACCTGCTCATGGAGATGCCGATCTCGTTCACGCAGGCAACGCTGGGCGCCGAAGTCGAGATGCCGACGCTTGATGGCACACGGACGCTCAAGATCAAGAAGGGCACACAGTACGGCGACCTCTTCCGCATCGATGATGCGGGTTTGCCAAGCCTGCGCAATGGGCACATGGGCGATCTGATTGTGGTGACGAAAATCGAGACGCCTAAGAAACTCACCAAGAAACAGGAAGAGTTGCTGCGTGAGTTTGCCAAGACCGAAGACAAGCATGTAAACCCTGAATCACACGGGTTCTGGAAGAAAATCACCGAGATCATCGGTGGGTAAGTGTTTTAGATTGAGATTTTCCAATGAACGATACACACGACCAAACCGAGAACCAGCAGGACGAGACCATCGTCAATGAGATCATTGAGGCTGTCGATCAAGAGCAGGCCGATCGCGAAGAGCATGCTGCCCGGATGGAATCCATCCGCCAGTTGGCCCAGTCAGGCGAGCTCGAAGTGCTTCCAGAGCAGGCCGAGATCGTCGAAGCACTGCTCGACACGATCAATCAGCGCGATGAGTTTCAGGACAAGCTCCTCCGCGCGGTCGCCGACCACCAGAACTTCCAACGCAGGGCGTCGGGCAATGAACGCGAGGCACGCACCGGCGCGACCCAAGGCGTCGTGCAATCGTTGATCCCGCTCTTGGATACCTTTGAAATGGCGCTGCTCCAGGACGCCGAGAAGGTGTCGGCTCAGCAGGTGATCGACGGCGTGAAGATGATCCGCGATGAGTTCTTGCGGATGCTCTCGGGCTATGGCGTCACCTCGATCGACCCAAAGGTCGGCGATGAGTTCAACCCGATGGAGCACAGCGCGATGATGCAGCAGCCTGCGGATGGAATCGAGCCGGGGCATATCTCCCAGAATATGGGCATCGGCTACAAACTCGGCGATCGCGTCGTTCGCCCCGCGAAGGTCGCGGTCGTGCCAACGCCCAACGAGACGAACGAAGATGGTGAGGACTGAGCATGCCGACCTATGACTATCACTGCAAGAACTGCGATCATGACTTCGAGTTGTTTCAGTCGATGTCCGCGGGCGTGAAAAAAAAATGCCCAGAGTGCGGCAAGATGACCTTAGAGCGGCTCATCGGGACCGGGTCCGCGGTGATTTTCAAGGGCTCAGGGTTCTACGAGACCGACTACCGCTCGAAGTCGTACAGCAACGACAAGGATGCAGATTCAAAGGCGGCGAAGGAATCGACCGAAACCAAAGCTGAAAACAAGCCCGACAAGAAAACCGAGACGAAACCCGAGAAAAAAACTGAACCCAAGCCAGCCGAGACCAAGGCGAAGGCGAAGAAAGATTGACCATGCCGATCATCGGACTCGGCGTCGATATCGTCGAAACATCTCGCATCGCCGATCTCCTTGGCGAGTACCCCGAGCGATTCCTCGAACGGTGTTTCACGCCCGGCGAGCAGGAAGATTCCAAGAGCCCCAAGCGCCGATCCGAGCATCTCGCCGCCCGGTTCGCGGCCAAGGAAGCCGCACTCAAGGCGCTTGGCACCGGATGGTCGAAGGGGATCGGTTGGACCGATATCGAAGTGATCAAAGACATTGCTGGCAAACCATCGCTCAACATCACCGGGCGAGCCAAAGAGATCGCATCCGAGCAGGGCATCACCAAATGGCATCTCTCTTTGTCCCATATTTCCACCCACGCGGTTGCCTCGGTCATCGCAGAGAGCGAATGATCGTCCATGCCATTGCCCACCGTCCTGATGACCGATGTTGTCCGCTCCTCAAAACAAGGTGATTCCCACGGCGGCGCGTACATCATCAACCTCGAAACCGAATCTTACGAACAGGTCCTCGACTGGAACCGCGTCGATATCAACTGGGAAGGACGCGGGCAGGGACGCGGGTTGCGTGGGATCTGTTTCGTCGGCGATGAGATCTACATCGCTGCATCCGACGAGCTTTTCGTCTTCGATCAACAGTTCAACATCCTGCGATCATTCAAGTGCGACTACCTCCATCACTGCCATGAGATCGCTTTTGACGGCGGGCAATACATTTACCTCAGCGCGACCAGCTACGACTCGGTGCTCCGGTTCGATGTCCATGCTCAACGGTTCGACAAGGGGTGGTGGATGCAGACTGTGGATCGGGAATACGACGGCAAAATGGTCAAGGCACTCGATGCGGCGGCGTATGACCCCAACGAGCCCGATGGGGCCAAAGAGGGCGACAACCTGCATATCAACAATGTCTGCGTCGCGGGCAAGGTGCCATTGTTCTCCGGATTATCGATGAACTTGCTCGTCGCAATCCAGGATGGTGAATCGAGACCGTTTTCGTTGGTGCTCCCGACCACCCACAACGCTCAGCCATTGGGCAAGGGCGTGGTGATGAACTCAACCGGACAAGACGCGGTGGTGATGGCGGATCGCCAGGGGCGGATGATCAAGATGTTCAACTATCCCCGCTACAACGAATCCGAGCTGACCAACACCGATATCCCGGGCGACTATGCCCGCCAAGCGTTCGGGCGGGGGCTGTGCATCGACCACAAAAATCGGCTGGTGATCGTTGGGTCGTCACCGGGCACAGTGAGCGCCTTTGATGTACAATCCGAAGCATTGGTCGCGACGGTGCAGGTCAGCAATGATCTCCGCAACGCGCCACACGGACTTGAGATCTGGCCCTACGCATAGATATAAGGTTTGAGCAGCACATGAACCTGGGCATTGCACTCACCAAAAGCTATCTCCGGAACCTGACGCGCACGCTGATGGTTGACGACACCCGCTCATATCGAGGCATCGATCTGCTCGTCGCCGGGATGCACATCGCCGATCAGGTTGATGCCAAGACGGGCAATCAACGCGTTGGTATGCTTATCCCGACCTCCGGCATCTTCGCCGCTGCGGCCTATGGCATTTGGAGCACCGGACGCACCGCCGTCCCGATGAACTACCTCCTCGACGAGCCGACACTCAACTACATCATCGAAGATTGTGGGTGCGATCTGATCATTGCCTCGCGCAAGCTCATCGAGCACATCGGATTCGTGCCCAAGGTCAAGAAGATTGTGTATCTCGAAGACATGGGCTTCAAGGGCTTCCCCTCGCCACGATTGCCCAAATGGACTTCATCGCAAGACCTCGCGGTGGTGCTCTATACCTCGGGCACATCGGGCAAGCCTAAGGGCGTGATGCTCTCGCACGCAAATCTGCTCACCAATGCGTCACAGATCCACGAGCACATCGTCATTCAGCGATCCGATGTATTCCTCGGCGTCCTGCCTCAGTTCCACAGCTTTGGGCTCACCGGATTGACGCTTATGCCGATGCTATCAGGTTGTAAAGCCGTGTATACCGCACGCTTTGTGCCCAAGAAGATCATCGGGCTCATCAAGATACATCGTCCGTCGATCTACCTCGCTATCCCGTCGATGTATAACGCCATGCTCACGGTCAAGGACGCCACGCCCGAAGACTTCGCATCGTTCCGTATCCTCTTGAGCGGCGGCGAGCCCCTCCCCGAAACCGTCCGCACACGATTCGCAGAGCGATTCAACCAGCCCATCGTCGAGGCCTACGGACTTACCGAAACCGCGCCGGGAACGAATATTCTTTTGCCCGAAGAAAATCGTGCGGGAACGGTGGGGCGGGCGCTCCCCGGGGTCATCGAACGGATCATCAACCCCGCGACGGGCGAGATTCTCCCCCATTCAACCGATGGCGAACTCCGGATCAAAGGCCTCAATGTCATGCAGGGTTATCTTGGGCTCGAAGCCGAGACCAATGACGCCTTCGACGAGCACGGGTTCTTCAGGACCGGGGATATGGCCCAGATCGATCAGGACGGGTTCCTCAAGATCACCGGGCGCATCAAAGAGATGATGATCGTCGGCGGCGAGAATGTTTTTCCACGCGAAATCGAAGAAGTCCTCAACGCCCACCCCGCCGTCCACGATTCCGGTGTCATCGGCCAGACTGACCCTATGCGGGGCGAAGTACCCATTGGGTTTGTCGAACTTGAAGAAGATCACTCCGCCGACCCCGATGAGATCAAGCAGTGGTGCCGGGACAAGCTCCCGGGCTATAAGGTGCCCAAGCAGATCGAAGTAATTGATGCCCTCCCACGCAACGGCACCGGCAAAATCATGCGCCGTGCACTCAAGCCAGAATCGGCAAAGATATAAATAATGTCGATCCGATGGTCTAGACTCTTCACCCATCACAACACCCCATCTCAACCCATCGGAGCTTGCTGTGGAACTCTATATCGACACCGCCAACCTCGACGAAATCAAAGAAGCCCACGATCTGGGCATCCTCGATGGCGTCACGACCAACCCCTCATTGATCGCCAAAGAAGGCGTCCCATACACCGATCGGCTCGCAGAAATCTGCAAAATCGTCACCGGTCCGGTCTCGATGGAGGTCCTCGCCGTTGAAGCCAACGCGATGATCGCCGAGGGCAAAGTCTGCATGGAGGTCGCCCCCAACATCGTCGTCAAACTCCCCGCCACCATCGATGGCATCAAGGCCTGCAAGGCACTCTCCGATCAGGGCATCAAGACCAACATGACCCTGTGTTTCCAGGCAATGCAGGCGATGCTTGTTGCCAAGGCGGGGGCGTATCTGGTGTCTCCGTTCATCGGTCGGCTCGACGATATCTCCCAAGACGGCACCGAGTTGATCTCCCAGATCCGCACCATCTACGACAACTACGGATTCGAGACCAAGATCCTCGCGGCCTCAATCCGTCATCCTAAGCACATGCTCGAGTGTGCGTTGATCGGCGCCGATGTGGCGACCGTGCCGCTCAATGTCATCAAGCAGCTCGCCAAACACCCACTGACCGATTCCGGGATCGAGCGATTTCTCGCCGATTATGCCGGCGCGTTTGGGAAGTAAGTGCCAATCGAATCCAATTCAAACCACACCGATCGGTGTGGTATTTCATGCGCCTATTCAACCTCAAAGATGAACTCGATCTCCACGGGCACATTCAATGGCAAGGCCGAGACCCCAACCGCGGCCCGCGCGTGTTGGCCGACCGGTTCGCCAAAGAGCTCGACGAGCAGATCCGAACACCCATTGGCGATCTTGGGCTGATCCCCGAACCCGGATTTGCTCGCGACAAAGACCCCAACCTTGACGACCTTGGTGACACGAGACAGATCGCCGATCTGGGCCTGGAGACACGCCAGAGCGTTGAGTGTGCACTGGCGGGCACAAACGATTGCCTCTTCGATCGAGACGGACGCGGGTACAATCCCGGTGTGGATCAGCTTGCCATCAGCGAATGGGATCTGTCCAGATATATACACCTGACTCCCGCTTTGGCGGGCGGGGACATAGGAGGCCACCGGTTTAGGTGCTTCTGGGAGTTGAATTCGGAGCCTTTCGAGGGATTCCATTGGTGAGATCTTGGTCATGGTGTGCCTCAGATGTGAAAATGGGGGTTTTTGAGATTCGATAAAAGCAGAATTGGAACAGATCCGGGTTGCGGCCCGAATATGGAGATGATATGCTTGCTGTGCAAGTATGCACTGGTGTGCGTGGATCGGCAGCGGCGAAATATGCGTCCTTATTCGGGGCTCCGTTTGGAGACAACCCCATTTCTTGATTCTTGCCGAATCACACATGCCGACATCTCGGCCTTCGTGTCCGCCGGGCTAAGCGCGGGCGATGTGTGTCTCGATGGTGTATTGACCGTATCAATCTGATCGTCTCAATCCATCGAGATCTCAGGCAACTGGCGAAGAGCGTGTGCTCTCGCTACGACTTATAGGAGTCAAGAAATGAAAAGAACAAGAAGAAGTGCGTTTACGCTCATCGAGCTGCTGGTGGTCATCGCGATCATCGCGCTGCTCATCGGCATCCTCCTGCCCGCATTGGGCAAGGCCAAGCAGAAGGCCAACCAGCTCAAGGACGCGACTCAGATCCGCTCGCTGATGCAGGCACTGGTCATCTTTGCGGGAAACAACAAGGAAAACTATCCTTTGCCAAGCCGGATCGACCGGAATAATAAGACAATCGATGGTACTTCGTTGACCAGCATCCAAGAGAAGAACACCACCGGAAATATCTTCTCGGTCATGATCGCTCAGGGTTTGGTCGAGACCGGCATCTGCTTCAGCCCGATCGAACTGGGCAACTACGAGCAGTACGACGGGTATGAGTTTGAATCTCCACGCGGTGCCGTTGGTGGTTCAGCCGGTGGGACCGGAACACAGACCGAAGCGCTCTGGGATCCAAACTTCCGCGGCACGCCACGAGATCCAACCTATCTCAACGGTGTCCCCACGCCATCCAACGCCATCGGTGCACCGGGTGGCTTTAGCTATTCGCACACGCCACCGTTCGCCTTCCGTACTGCTGGATGGTCCAACACCTTCGACGCACTCGAGCCCGCGATCTCCAACCGTGGTCCGGTTTATACGCTTGAAGGAGGCCCAACGGAAGGCAATTGGGTGCTGCTCGTGGATACCGGCGCAGTCGCTGATGGCCAGACACCACTCGGGAAAAACTCGATCACACTCGCGATGAACGGCAGCCGGACCTCATGGGCCGGCAATGTCGGATTCAACGATTCGCATGTTGAGTTCTTCAGCCGCCCAGACCCTGAAAAAGTCATCTGGACATTCACCGGAACCCAGATGATCAATGAGAATCGCACGAAGCCTGACAACATCTTCATGAACGAGGACGACCAAGACCGCCTGATTCTTGAGGCTCCGACGGCGACCGTCACGCTCTCGGGTCAGAGCAACAACCGCAATGCGTACCTCACCCAGTACTATCAGGTGAATGTCACCAACACCACGACAATCAGCCCGTACTACGACTGATTCGAGTTGGTCTTGGCAACCTCTGTTGTCCAAGATGTCTAAAATCCAAAGCCCGCAGCAATCTGCTGCGGGCTTTTTTCTTCAGTGGCGTGTACGCTCTTGAGTAGACGGACCAGAGGATCCGGGTCCGATCGTCAGGATCAATACCGGGGATGTGAATGCTCGAAGATCGCTCTATTCGTGAGATTGAAGATCAATGCGGGCTCAAAGTGCTCACCGATCCACACACGCTCGGGCTCTATGCCACGGATGCTTCGATCTACCAACTCGCCCCCATCGGGGTGATCGTCCCCGAATCACTCTCGCAGATCCCGATACTCTTGGGTCTCTGTCACAAGCACCAGATCCCGGTGCTCCCCCGCGGCGGGGGGACGAGCCTCGCCGGGCAGTGCATCAACCGCGCGGTAGTGATTGATGTTTCCAAGAACATCCATCGCCTGATCTCCTTCGAGCCATCCGAAAATCGATGCCAGGTCGAAGCCGGGATGACGATTGACGATCTCAATGACCAGATCCGCGCCGATGGGTTGATCTTTGCGCCTGATCCATCGACCGCACGCCAAGCCAACATCGGTGGGTGCATCGGCAACAACGCCGCCGGGGTCCACTCTGTGTTCTATGGACGCACTTCGGATAATGTGCTCGCCATCGATGCGTGCCTCGTCGATGGGCGCCCGGTCCGATTCGACCTTGGTGCCGCCACCCGCGACCCCACAGCCAGGGCCATCACCATCGCGGTGGTCGATGTGATCCGCCGCCATGCAATGCTCATCCGAGAACGATTTCCCAAGACGATGCGTCGTTCAAGCGGGTACCAGCTCGATGTGATTCTTGAGCAGCTTGAAGGATGCGGGTGGGATATCGATCAACTCAACCTCGCTCCGCTTCTGTGCGGCTCGGAGGGCACGCTGGCAATGACACTGGGCGCGACGCTCAAGCTCTGCCCGATCCCCAAGCATAAAGGGCTCGCGGTCATCGCGTTTGATTCGCTCGACGGAGCGATCGAGATGGTCGCCCCGATCCTTGATCTCAAGCCCTCCGGGGTCGAACTCCTCGACGATCTCATCATGGATCTGGCGAGAGAGAATCGTCAATGCGCCCGATATGTCGATCTGCTCCCGGATGCTAATGCCAAGGCGGTCCTCTTTGTTGAGTTCTTTGGGGACGATTCAGCGTCGATCGAAAGCGCCTTCGCATCGCTCGCCGATATGGTCCCAGATGCACCGATGGCGCGGAGCACTGACCCGATTGAGATGGAAAAACTCTGGAAACTCCGCAAAGCGGGCGAGCCGTTGCTGCATGCGATCAAGGGCGATCGCAAGCCGCTCGGGTTTGTCGAAGACAACGCGGTGCCGGTCGAGCATCTGGGCGATTTTGTCCGCCGGTTCCGCGCGATCGTCAAGGCAGAGAACACCATCGCATCGTATTATGCACATGCCTCGGTCGGGGTGCTCCATGTCCGCCCGCTGCTGAATCTCCGCGACCCACACGACGAGCAGGCGATGCACCGGATCGCCGAGAAAGTGGCGACACTCGCTCAAGAGCTCGGCGGTGTTCCATCCGGCGAGCACGGCGACGGGCGGGCGCGGGGGCCGTTCATCGAATCGTACTTTGGTCCAGAACTCCTCGGTGCTTTCCGTGAGATCAAGGCGATCTTCGATCCGAAGAACCTGCTCAACCCGGGCAATATCGTCGAGCCGGGTTCTATTGAATCCATCAGCGCGCACACACGCATCAAGCCAGATCAGCACCCAATCGAGCCGCCAAATCGAGAGACCTACTACCACTTCAAGCCCGAGCAAGGAATCGCCCACGCGGTTGAACTCTGCAACGGTGCAGGGGTGTGCAGGCGCAAGCAGGGCGGGGTGATGTGCCCATCGTACCAGGCGACCCTCGACGAACGCCACTCAACAAGAGGGCGGGGCAATGCGTTACGCTTGGCGATCACCGGCCAGATTGATCTCGCCAAATCTCCGAGTTCCCATCCAGAGTTTAATGATCCAGCGACCAAGGAGACCCTCGATCTCTGTCTGAGTTGCAAAGGGTGCAAGTCGGAGTGTCCGAGTTCGGTCGATATCGCCAAGCTTAAATCTGAGTACCTCGCCCAAGGATACAGAGCGGCAGGACATCTCCCGCTCGCGACTCGGATGATGTCGGGCGTTCATCTGCTCAATCGACTGGGGTCCATATTCCCCGGTTTGACCAATGCCATCAACAACTGGTCTCCAGCTCGATCAGTCATCAACCACGCCCTCCATATCCATCCTCAGCGTTCACTCCCGTGGTTCCACGCACCGATCAAACGCCGCGAAGTTCCACGGGGAACAGGTCCAAAGGTGGTCATACTGTCTGATACCTTCACGACGCACAATGATCCCTCTGCGGCTCATGCCTGTGTCGAGGTGCTCGAAGCGTTCGGGTATCGCGTTGGGATCGAGCCCGTTTCGGACCTCGGGCGGGCGGCGATCTCGTTGGGGAATCTCGAACATGCGATCAAGGACGCGACGCGGGTGCTTGATCAGATTGCGCATCTGATCGATGACGACGAAATTGACGCATTGCTGATCCTCGAGCCGTCCTGCCTCTCGGCGGTGTGTGATGATTGGTTGGATCTCCATATCGAGTGTGCCCCGGGTCTCATCGATCGGTTGAGCAAGAAGGCCGCGTTGCCAGAAGCATTCCTTGATGCGATGTGGGATCACCATCCGGTGCACCCCGGGTTTGACGAACCCTCGGGGCGTGTGGTGCTTCATGGACATTGCCATCAGAAAGCGCTCTGGGGCGATTCATCATCATCGGGGATATTCAAGCATCTCTTCCCTGGGCGTGTCGATGTACTTGAGACCGGGTGCTGTGGGATGGCGGGGGCGTTTGGGTACGCGGCCCACCGGTACGAACTCTCGATGAAGATTGGTGAGCAGACGCTCTTCCCATCAGTCCGGGCATTGGGCGGCGATGATCTGGTCATCGCGCCGGGGACCTCGTGCAGACATCAGATTCTTGACGGTACCAGCCGCAGAACAATGCACCCGATCGAGGCATTGGCACTGTTGCTGAAGAAATGATTCGATGAAGTCTAGACCGGGCTGGGTATGAGCCGGGCGATCGCGCTGATGAGTTCGGCGGCCAACTGCCAGTGAGCGCCGGTCGCGGTGCCGTCGATCATAATGCGGTGTGCGCATACGGGGACGAGCAGCGCCTGGACATCATCGGGTTCGACGAAGTCGCGTCCGTCCATCCACGCCCACGCGCGGGCGGCCTGGGCGAGGGCGAGTGATCCCCGCGGAGAGAGCCCAACGAGGATCTCGTCTGACTCACGCGAGGCGCGGGCGATCTCGACGATATAGTGCCTGATGGGCTCGCTCAGGTGGACCGAATCGACTTCTCTCTGCATCGAGAGCACATCATCGCGGTGGATCACGGGCTTGATCTGATCGAGGACGGTCGTTGCCGGGCGGAGATCGAGCAGTTCTGCTTCGGCAATGGCGTCCGGGTATCCGAGCGAGATCCGCATCAGGAACCGATCGAGCTGATTCTCCGGGAGCGGGTAGGTTCCCTCAAACTCGGCGGGGTTCTGTGTGGCGACGACCATAAAGGGTTCTTCGAGGGGGTGGGTCGTACCGTCAATCGAGACCTGGGCATCGCTCATTGCTTCGAGCAGGGCCGACTGGGTGCGGGGGGTGGTTCGGTTGATCTCATCAGCGAGGAGGATGCTCGTAAAGATCGGACCGGGTTGGAACTTGAGTTCGGCCCCGTCGCGTGAGAAGATCGAGACCCCGAGCAGATCAGCGGGGAGCATATCGGGGGTGAGCTGGATCCGGGCAAAGGGGCAATCGATGGATTTCGCAAGAGTCGAGGCGAGCAGTGTCTTGCCCACCCCGGGCACATCCTCGAGGAGCACATGTCCGCGGGCGAGGAGGCAGCAGATGATCCAGTCGATCGCGGGCGAGTCGCCGAGATAAACATTGGAGATCTGGGATCTAAGTGAATTTATCTTTTCATTGCGGTGGTGTTGGTTCATTGTGTCCATTCGTCGAGATCCGGTTTCCGGACTTGGATTCTGCCCGAGTGGCAGAGGTGCTCAGAGTCTATCGTATTTGCGTGCTCAAAGAGTCATTCGGTTGCTGTGGAATGCGGTTCCATGTGGTATGCTCTTGATTCTTCGTTTCTAGGTCTCGAGACGAGCAGTATGGATCTGACACCCGATGGTGAAACTCAATCAGATGACCCCGCCACCAATGGAGAGGCGGTCATCGCCCGCCAACTCACGGGCGAGTTGTATTGTATCGGGTGTGGGTACAACCTGCGTGGGCTCTCGATCAGATCGAACTGCTCGGAGTGCGGCATCCCTGTCCGCGCCACGATTCTGGGGATCGTCGATCCGCACGCCGATGAACTCAGCCCGTTGATTGCGCCAAGATTGACTGCGATCGGGCTCAACGCGTGGAGCTTCGGGGCGATGGTCGCGGTGGCGATGATCTGGGTGCTCAGGATCAGTGATCTGATCGAGAATGTCACGGGCTCGGGGTGGTCGATGGCAGTGATTCCGTGGATCGGTATCGGCGGGCTTGGGGTCTCGATGCTCGGTGGGTTGACGATGATCCGCCCGCATCGGATGGTGGGTCGTCTCGAAGCGGTGCGTTCTGCGATGAGCGTTTCGCTCTATGGGCCGTTGATCTTTGTATACCTAACGCTCTATCACCAAGAGCAATCAGCAAATCCATCGCAGTTCTTTCAGTTGTCGCTCAATGGAGCAGCGTTACGAGTTGTGATGTTTTTACTCATCGCGGGCATCATCTGGGGGCTCCGCCCGCAGGCCGTTGGATTGGCGATCCGCTCAGTCGTTGTGCGGACGGGGCGGGTCGATCGCCAATCGCTCATTGCGGTGCTCACCGCGTTGGGGATCGCGGCGGTCGGGGATGTCGTCATGATCGCGAGCTTGTTCTTCGGCCCCGGCGTTGGGGATGTGTTGACGGTGATCTCGTTCGTCGTGATTGTGCTCGGATCGGTGCTCTTTTCGGTTGGGTTGATCAATATCTGCATCGACACCGCTCGGCTCTATCCCATTCTGGTTCGTCCCGGCGTTGGGCTTGGAGATATCTTCGAGACGAATCAACAGAAATCTCGGCGAATCGAAAAACAATGAAACGATCGATCCGCCGATCCGATACACTCGTAGAGTACATCAGAACACATCGCAGCTGCCACGGAGGACATCATGGCTCAACGCATACCCGTATCCATTGGCCGGTCAATCTTGATCGGGTCACTGATCGCCAGCACCTCGTTGGTATCACTCGCTCAGGCATCCGATGATGTCAGCCTCGCGGTTCTTGAGATCTCTGGGACACCTGCGGAGATCCAGACAGGGACCACTTGGCTCGGCGAGGGGACCGAATCGCTCTTGGGCATGGTCAATACCATTGATTCGCTTATCTATGACGATGAGTTCTCCGGATTGGTGATTCGGCTCAAGGATTCAGCGTTGGGTGTGACACAGGTCGAAGAGATCGGTCAGGCGATCACACGATATCGCGAGTCGGGCAAGAAGGTCCATGTCTTCGCAGAGAGCTACTCTACGAATGACCTGCTCCTTGCGTCGTTTGCCGATGAAATCATCCTGCAGAACGGCGGCTATGTCTCGTTCCCGGGGTTGCATATGGAGGAGATGTATCTCGCCGATACACTCTCATGGGTTGGGGTCAAGGCTCAGCTTGTGCAGGTGGGGGATTTCAAGGGTGCCAACGAGCAGATGACCCGTTCGGTGCCCTCTCCGGAATGGGATCAGAATATCTCGGGGCTACTCGATTCGATGTATGCCAACATGCGTGGGATGATCCTCGAAGGACGCGAACTCTCAGAGCGGGAACTCGACGAGGCGATGAAAGTGGTCTGGGCGGCGTCTGGGCAGGAAGCGATCAAAGCCGATATCATTGATGCGGCCGTCGATCTTCCAGAACTTAAGAATTACCTCAGCGATGAGTACGAAGCCGAGGTCCAGTGGGTGAGCAACCCGTACGCGGTCAACGAGCAGAGTTTGGATTTTTCGAATCCGCTGGCGGTATTCGGATCGTTGATGAACGACGCTGCGCCATCGCGCGTTGAAGGGACCACCATCGCGGTGCTCCATATCGACGGGACCATCATCGACGGGGATTCAACCGCAGGCGGGATGTTTGGCGGCGGGACCTCGGTGGGGGCGCGGACCATCCGCAATACGATCGAGAGAATCCTTCAAGAGGATTTGATCGAGGGCGTGGTTGTGCGGATCAACTCTCCGGGCGGCTCGGCGATCGCGTCGGAGGTGATGTGGCAGGGGCTCGAACGGCTCAAATCAGAAAAACCGGTCTGGGTGAGCGTTGGGAATATGGCAGCATCGGGCGGGTACTATGTGCTCTCAGCAGGGGACAAGGTGTTTGTCAATCCATCGAGCATCGTCGGTTCGATCGGTGTGGTGGGGGGCAAGTACGCGATGGGCGAACTCTACGACAAGGCCAAGGTGCACATCGTTGAGCGATCGAGAGGGCCGATGGGTGACCTGTTCTCTGCGTCGACGCCCTGGGATTCTTCACAGCTCGCGTTGATGCGCGAGGAGATGATGGAGACCTATTCGCTCTTCACTTCACGCGTCGAGGCTGGGCGGGACGGGATCGATCTGAGCAAGACCGCGGAGGGGCGGTTGTTCGTGGGATCCGATGCAATTTCACTCCATATGGCGGATAAGATCGGGGGGCTCGATGATGCGGTCAACGGGCTTGCTGGCGAACTGGGAATAGGCGAGTTTGATGTCGTCCACTATCCCAAGCCCCCGAGTTTCGAGAAGATGCTCCTCAAGTCGTTCGGCAAGTATCTTGAGACTCCCAAGATCGCGATCGGTGGGAGCCAGCTTGAGCTGATGCTCCGTTCGCTCCTCGGCAACGAGCGGTATAGCTCGGTCGTCGATACACTCAACGGGCTGGCGCTGCTCCGTGACGAAAAAGTCCTGCTGATCAGCCCGCGGGTACTCTACATCAAATAGAGGCGATCGAGCTCTATTCGTAAAAAACCGGCTCTCGGGCCGGTTATTTTTTTGGATTCTGGTGATATCAGATATCGGTGATCTCGGCGGTCTTTTTGGAGACCATCTTTTCGATCTTGCCTTCATATTTTTTGAGGAGAGATTGGATCTCATCTTTGAGGGTCGAGATGTCATCCTCGGAGTGGTGCGTGCCATCCTGTTTGGCGAGCGAGTCGGCGTGTTTGTTGGCATCGCGCCGGGCGTTGCGGAAGACGATTTTTTGTTCCTCGGCAACTTTCTTGGCCTGCGAAACGAGTTGCTTGCGTCGATCGGTGGTGAGCATCGGGATCGAGATCCGGACCTGCTTGTCTTCGACTTGTGGATTGACGCCCAGATTGGCCAACTCGATCGCGTGCTTGATCGCGTTGGCAAGCGAGGAGTCATAGGGCTTGATGAGCAGCTGGGTGGGCTCGGGGACCGAGACCGAGGCGATGCTTTTGAGGTCAGTTTCTGATCCGTAGCATTCGACCTTGACAAACTCGACCATCGCCGGCGATGCTCGCCCGGCTCGGATGCCCGAGAGCTCGTGGGTGAGGTATTCGATTGCTTTGGTCATGGCTTCTTCTGCTTCGAACAGAATGGTGTCTGGGTCGGTGCTCATCTGTATTTCTCCTGCTGCTCGTTCTGATGAGCAGCTTTGTGCGTCAATTATACCCAGTGGGGTTGAGATCGGCGATGATCTTATGCTCGGGTTTACCGTTTGACCGTGAGCAGGGTGCCGATCTCATGGCCTTCGATCACCCTGCGGATATTACCCAGATTCTTGAAATCAAAGACCAGCACTGGGATTTTTCTTTCCTGGCACATGGTCAGGGCGGTCATGTCCATCACGCCAAGCTGCTTTTCGATTGCTTCTGCGAAGCTCAGCGAGGTATAGCGAGTTGCGGTCGGGTCCTTGTGGGGATCAGCGGAGTAGACACCATCGACCTTGGTGGCTTTGAGGAGCACATCACATTCGAGCTCGGTGGCCCGTAATGCGGCGCAGGTGTCGGTGGTGAAGAACGGGTTGCCAGTCCCGGCGGCGAGGATGATCACGCGTCCCTTATTGAGATGGCGGATGGCCCGGCTTCGGATGAAGGGCTCTGCAATCGCGCGGATATCGAGTGCGGAGAGGACGCGGGAGTCGACCCCGATGGTGCCGAGTTTTTCTTTGAGCGCGGCGGCATTCATGACGGTGCCGAGCATGCCCATATAGTCGGCGGTCGCTTGGGTGATGTCGCCCGACTTGGCGAGTTCGGCGCCGCGGATGATGTTGCCCCCCCCGACGACGATGGCGATCTGGGCCCCGGCTTTGGTGGCATCAAGGACCTCGTTGGCGATGATGCCCAACTCCTTGGTGTCGATCCCGAATCCGCCGGGCGAGCAGAATGCCTCGCCAGAGAGCTTGAGCAGGACACGCTTGGGCGGGGTGCGTTTGGTGGTCGCTGAGGACGAGGCGGGCTCGGTCGAGGGGTGTGCGGTCTCGGGCATGGTGTCTCCAGATGATGATTGCGTCGCTCGGGCCACAATAGCGTCGGGCGGGTGCAAAACACGCTTCAATGATAGAACCGATCCGAACCGATGTGGTACCGTATGCGAATCAGATCTGGGGCATCAGGATGATGATCCCGGCGGGGACGATCCGATACAGAGGCAGGCGGGCACGATTTGGGTATCCGATGGGGGATGCCGCACACAGATAGACGCCCACGGGACGACGAGCCACTTGGATATTCAACCAATCAACGCGAACACCGGGCGGGATGAGTCCGAGGTGAATCCAGAGATCATGGAGAAATCTTCTCGGCGTCGGTTCATCGAGCGGGCCACCTTGATGGGGCTGGCGATCTCGGTTGGGATCCATCTGATCATCCTGCTGATGGCGGCGCTGATCACGGTCGATTTCGGTTTTGCCGACGCAGGGGGCGGCAACCTCGACGAGGTCGATTTCGCGGTGCTCACCTCGGCAGATCTGGCGATGACTTCGTCGCCGAAGGTCGAGTTCGAGAGCTTCGAGGTGGCGATCACCCCCAACGATTCGGTGATCGAGATCGACCTCATGAGCGACACATCCACGGATCAGTCGGTAGACGACCTTGCCGATTCGATCGCGCCGAGTCTGAACCCAGGCGGCGGGTCGCTGACGAGTATCGACGCGACCACCGGGAGCGCCGGGGCGGGGACAGGTGACGGGGCGAGTTTCTTCGGGCTCGAGGCACAGGGTCGTCGGTTTGCCTATATTGTCGATGTCTCGGGATCGATGAACTCGATGACAGGCGATGGTGAGCTTACCAGGTGGGAACTCACCCGCGCCGAACTGCTGCGATCGATCTCGGGGCTCGATGAGAATGCCGATTTTTATGTGGTGCTCTATTCGAGCAATCCGATCTCGCTCTTTGGCAACACGAAATGGGTCAAGGCGAGCCGAAAGAACAATCGCCTCGCTGGCAGCGGGCTCTTCGGGATCTCGCCGACGGGGGGCACCCTCCCGATCCCGGCGTTCGATATGGTCTTTGCCCTCGAGCCCGAGCCCGATGCGATCTATTTTATGACCGATGGACTTGTCGAGAGCGATGTGCCCGCGATGATCCGCCAGATGAACCGACGCACGCAGATCCCGGTCCACTGCATCCTCTTCGGCGAACTCCCAAACGCGTATAACGCCCAGCTCGCCCAGAGCATCATGAGCAACATCGCCAAGTACTCGGGGGGCAAGTTCACGCAGATCAAGGAGGGCACGCCATGATCCGGTCCTTGGCGATTTTGGGTGTGCTGCTCTTTGGGCGGGCGGGTATCGCCGGCGAGCCCTCGACGCTTGTACGGTGGTCGAGCCCCGAGCCGATTGTCGGTGAGGTGATGGCGATGGGCGAGCAAGGAATCGAGATCCGGATCAACGAGCAGATTATCCCGCAGATGATCCCATGGTTCGATG